>Ga0209091_10000616_pt1 | contig 33482 bp, 29 predicted proteins | sample ArcticOcean_MG_C_6_FD_187438 | JGI IMG/M metagenome (GOLD analysis project Ga0209091, IMG submission 187438) | Marine microbial communities from western Arctic Ocean - ArcticOcean_MG_CB8_128 (SPAdes) (version 2) | ecosystem: Environmental > Aquatic > Marine > Oceanic | place: Arctic Ocean...
ATAACCTGTCCAGTAATTAATTTAAGAACTCGATGAGGAGACATATTTCCACATGGTTGCTCTTAATTTTTTTTAGTCAATCAATATTCTCAGATAGCTTTACCTACAATTCATATAATAATCATGGAGTGATTGGGCTAATTAATATGCCAACAGCAAGATTTTATGATGCAGCATCTCACGGAATAACATTATATGATGGTACTCCAGACCAAAAAATTACTTTAACCTCATCTCCATACAATTGGTTAGAGGCATCATTTTTTTATACAAATATACAAAATAGGCGATATTGTGGAGCCACTTATGATCCAGTCTGTTCTCAGGATTACAAAGATAAAGGTTTTAATTTTAAAATTCGATTAAAAGAAGAAGGTATTTTCCCAGCCATTGCAGTTGGCATTAATGATATTGCAGGGACAGGATTTTATAGTTCTGAGTATATAGTTGCTAGTTATGGTATCAATAATCTAGATCTTCATTTTGGTTTGGGTTGGGGAACTCTTAATGGATCTAAAAATAAAATAAATAACCCTCTTGGCTATATTGCTGATAATTTTAAGGAAAGACCTGACAATTTTGAAGACGAAGGAGGTCAGTTTCAAGCTGCAAGATATTTCTCCGGAAAAGAGGCATCCCCTTTTTTTGGAATATCTTATGCTCTTAATAAAAAAATACTTTTAAAAATTGAAAATGATTCCACTTTAACTCCGGGACCAGTAGGTTATGAGGATCCAAAATCTAGCATTTCTTTTGGTATGGATTACCAGCTTAACAAAAACTTCTCTATGGGAATTTCTAAAGAAAGGGATAACTATTTATCTCTTCGCTTTGTTTATAAAAATAATCCAGTTGATTCTAAGAGAGCATATATTTATGAGCCAGCTGAAGTTAAAAATGATTGGAATAAATATACCAAACTCAGGGCAAATCTTGAAAATAATGGCATAGGCGTAAATAAAATTGTTGAAACTTCTGATGCAATTGGAATTGAATTAACACAATTTTCTCATCCAAATTTAAATGTTATAGAAGAAATTATTTCAATTGCTAAATTGGAATCAGGTATTAAAAAAGATATTAAAAAAGATTTAAGAATAGCTAATCTCCAAGCTTTTTCTGAATATGATCAAGCCTTTGAAAGGAATTCAAAATTGATATATGAAAGGAAAGACACTAGTAAATTTAATACTGATACAAAATTAACTATAAGGCCTTTTCTTGCATCAAGAGAAGAATTTTTTAAGGGCGCTATATTATTAGAAAATAATAGTGAATACATAATAAAAGATAACTTTTTTTTTTCATCAAACTTAAAGTACTCCCTTGCTGATAATTTTGATGATCTGATATATCCACCAGTTGATACCTATCCTGCCCAAGTTAGATCAGATGTGAAAGAGTACCTTAAAAACTTTGATCAAGGTGTGATAATTGGCAGAGCCCAATTTGATTATCATCTATCACCTAAAAAAAATAACCATATTATGTTGTCAGCTGGAATTTTAGAAGAAATGTTTTCTGGCTTTGGATTTGAATACCTTTATTTTGAAGAAAAAAGTAATTTTGCTTTTGGCCTAGAAGTATTTGACGTAGTCAAAAGAGATTACAAGATGCAATTTGGAACATTGGATTATAAAAATACTACAGGCTCAGTAAATTTTTATTATAGGAATTTTAATATTATTCCATTTGATGCAAAAATTTCTTATGGAGAATATCTTGCAGGCGATGAGGGTGTAACTTTTGAATTTTCTAGATCCTTTTTAAATGGTACTAAATTTGGTGTTTTTGCTTCATTTACCGATGTGTCCTCTGAACAATTTGGCGAAGGAACCTTTGATAAGGGTATTTTCTTCAATATTCCTATTTATGGTAATTTTATTAATTATTCATGGAGACCGTTAACCAAGGATCCAGGTGCAAAATTAAACAGAAAACATACTTTACATGACCTATTAGTAAAATTTAGGCCTCATAACCCTTAAAAACTTTAAATATATGTTTTTAAAAAACTTATATACGCAAATACTATCGTAATTACTATAAATAGTTATATAATCAAAACCTATATGCATGTATTCTAAAATATGTGATATTTTTAAAAAAAATGGATTTAACATGAAGTCAAGTACAAAAGGTTTTTTAGGCGGTGTAGCATTATTTATTGCGCTATTTTCAGTTAACGCTTTCTCTCAAGAAGCCACTTTATCACAAGATAAGATTCTTGAAATTCAAGATAGAGTTAACTCTATGCCTGCATTTCAACTTAATGATAGAAAAGCTCAATTATTGCAAGAGGCAGAAGAGCTTGAAAATGAGCAGTCAACATCTCAAAGCCCAGTTAGACTAAAGTCTATTTCAGAAAGATTAAATGAGATATTTGCTGAGCTTGATATGATCCAAACTGCATTGGTTGTTGTTGGTGGCGCAGGTATTTTAGGAGCACTTACTGATGATGACTCTCGAGATATAACACCTCCAATTATAACTATTAACGGATCTAACCCCGTAACAGTTGAGAGAGGAACTACTTACTCAGATGCTGGAGCGACAGCAAACGGTGGAGAATCTGTTACTACTAATTTTGGAACTCTAAATACTAATGTTGCTGCTACATATACTATTACCTATAGTGCAACTGATAATTCAGGAAATACTGGATATGCTAATAGAACAGTAAATGTTGTCGATACAATAAATCCTGTTGTTACTGTGACTGGCTCAAACCCAGTTACTGTAGAACTAGGTGCTACTTATACTGATGCAGGAGCAACAACTACCGAAGGAACAGTTACATCTAGTGGAACTGTAGATACTTCAACAGTTGGAACATATACAATTACCTATAGCGCTACCGATGCTTCAGGTAATGCTGGAACAGCAACAAGAACTGTAACTGTTACTGATACAACAGCTCCTGTTGTTACTGTTACTAGTGGAACTGATACTGTAGAACTTGGTGCTACCTGGACTGATGCTGGTGCTACTGCTACTGATCTTTCTGGAACTGTTACTGTTGTAACTACCGGAACAGTAGATACTGATACCGTTGGAACTTATACCGTTACTTACACATCTACTGATGCTTCTGGTAATGCTGGAACAGCAACAAGAACTGTAACTGTTACTGATACAACAGCTCCTGTTGTTACTGTTACTAGTGGAACTGATACTGTAGAACTTGGTGCTACCTGGACTGATGCTGGTGCTACTGCTACTGATCTTTCTGGAACTGTTACTGTTGTAACTACCGGAACAGTAGATACTGATACCGTTGGAACTTATACCGTTACTTACACATCTACTGATGCTTCTGGTAATGCTGGAACAGCAACAAGAACTGTAACTGTTACTGATACAACAGCTCCTGTCTTTACTTCATCTGCAACTTTTAGTGCTGATGAAAATCAAACTGCAATTGGAACTGTAACTGCTACAGATATTTCAGCAATAACATTTACAATATCTGGTTCAGAATTAGCAATAACATCTGGTGGAGTACTTACCTTTGTAACAGCTCCTGATTTTGAAAGTAAATCGACATATACAGCTACTGTTACTGCAACTGATGCAAGCTCTAATAAAGCCACACAAGTCATTACAGTTACTGTAAATGATGTAGGTGGGTCTGATGATGATGTTGGAACTGGAACTGGCACAGGAACTGGAACTGGAACTGGAACAGGAACTGGAACTGGAACTGGAACTGGAACAGGAACTGGCACTGGAACAGGAACTGGCACAGGAACAGGAACTGGCACAGGAACAAGTACTTAATATTATTGAATGTCTTTTACAAAAAGTGATATTGCTAAAAATATTGCAATAAAGACATCAATATCAAACGAATCAGCTAAACAGCTACTTGATAAATTCATTCAAGTAGTTGTTTCTGCTTCTAGTAAAAGCCAAGTTAAAATTAGTGGATTTGGAACTTTTATTAGAAAAAAAACACCATCTAGAATTGGAAGAAATCCTAAAACTGGTGAAGAGTTTGAAATCTTAGAAAGAACTAAATTAAATCTTGTTTTATCAAACAAGATAAAAGAAAAAATAAATTAATTCTCATTATTAGTGGTGATGGCCCGATTCAAACCAAAGACCACTTCACCCTCAGCTAAGTGCGTTATCAAAATGTACTACATCTCGTATATTATGTATATTGATCTGTTGAATGCTTTAGTTAAGACCTTTATAAAAAGAATTTAGATATAATTAGGCCTATGAAAAATATTAATATAAAGTCTTCAGCTGGATCATTTTCAGGAATATGCAGCAATAATATTAATACATTTTATGGTATACCATATGCACAATCTTGTGGGAGTGGAAACAGGTGGAAAAGATCAAGAGAAATAGAAGGTAATGTTAACCACAAAAAATCTATTAAAGGCCATAGCGCATATCAAACATCTATTAACAAATCCTTTATGTATGATCCCAGTCTTCCGGAACCTAGCGAAGACTGTTTAAACTTAAATATTGCATCCCCTCAATCAGCTTCTAATTTGCCTGTAATGATATGGATTCATGGTGGAGCTTATTTAACAGGATCCGCCAATGGAGCTCTTTATAAGATGGAGTCATTAGTTTCTAAAGGAGTAGTATTAGTAACAATTAATTATAGATTAGGCCCATTAGGATTTTTAAAGCTTGATGAAGTTACTAACGGATTAATACCATCTACTGGTAATGAAGGAATTTTAGATCAAAGGTTAGCGATAAAATGGGTAAAAGAAAATATAGAAGCATTCGGAGGTAATCCTGAAAATATAACTCTTTTTGGTGAATCTGCAGGCTCATGGAGTTGCGCTCTTCAAGTTGGTATGGGTATTGATGGAGATTTCCAAAAGATTATTTGTCAAAGTGGAGGAGGTGATGCAGCTAGATCAATTAACTCAGCAAATCAATGGGGCGAACTATTTATATCAAAATGTCATGACAATAATGTCTTCATAAAAGATCTCGTGAATACCTCGCCAAACCAGCTAATTGAGATTGCAAAGCTCATGAAACATAGTGAGCTTGGTGATGGTTCTTCATGGGTCATGCCTGAGGTAGGTTTTGCCCCGGTAATTGATAATGTTATTTTAAAAGAGGATTATATTAAAAATTTTGATAAAGAAAAATTTGGTTTAATCTCAGGTGTAAATCTTGATGAATACCGATTATGGAGCGCATTCCATCCTTTTTATAAAAATCTTACAAAAGAAAATCTAAAAAAAAGGTTATCAAAAATATTTAAGCATTCAATTGAAGAAATTATTGAAATTTATTCAGACTATTCTGAAGATAATAACTACGGTCACTTATTATCAGCCGTTATGACAGATCTTACTTTCGGAAGTCCTGTAGATGATATATTATCTAGAAATAAAGATTCTTATGGATATATTTTCACTCCACAAAGCCCACTTCTAAATGGAGAACTTGGAGCTTTTCATGCTTCTGAACTACCTTATGTATTTGGAGTGCAAAATAGTGAGACATATAAGCAATGGACTCCAAATTATCGAGATAGCACTTCTGGTTTGATGCAAGATGCATGGACAAATTTTGCAAAAAATGGAGACCCATCAGCAAATAATTTTACATGGAAACCCTTCAAAAATGATAAAAATTACGCTTTAATAGGCTCATCAATTAATAATGTACAATCTCCCTTCAATGAAAGGTACAAACTTATAAATCATGCAAAAAATTTCTAAATACATTCTCATAATTCTTTTAACTACTAATAATCTTTTATTAATTGGCGAAGAAATAATTAAGACTTCTTCGGGAATTATTAGCGGTTTTGAAAAAGATAAAGTTATGAATTGGAATGACATACCATATGCAAAGCCTCCAGTGGGAGATCTGCGGTGGAAAGCACCTCAATTAATTTTTAAAAGTAATGAAAAGATAATAAGTAAAGAGGGAAATTTTTGCGTACAGGAACCTTATAAGAGAGGCGGAGCTCCTGGAGATGAAGAGGTTAGTGGAACAGAAGATTGTCTATATCTTAATATACAAGCTCCACTTTCAAGCACAGAGTCCAAATTACCTGTTATGTTTTGGATCCATGGAGGAGGCAATACCTCAGGCTTAAAAGATAGCTATAATTTTTCAAAATTAGTCCAAAAAGAAAAAGTAATTGTTATCTCCATTAATTACAGATTAGGTGCTTTTGGTTGGTTTACTCACCCGTCTATTCAGAGCTTACAATCAGGCCTTGATAAATCGTCAAACTTTGGAACTCTAGATATTATTGCAGCATTGAAATGGACCCAGGAAAATATAGCTAAATTTGGAGGAGATCCCAATAATGTAACAATTTTTGGAGAATCTGCTGGCGGTCATAATGTTCTAAGTTTATTGGTATCAAAAGAAGCGAAAGGTCTATTTCATAAAGCTATTTCTCAATCAGGCTACACAACAACTTATTCAATTGAGGAAGCTTATAAACCTAAAAAGGATTCAAATACCTCAAATGCATCTAGCGCAAAGATTTTTTCTAGCCTGCTTCAGTCAATTAGATACTCTAAGTCAGAAGATTTAATTGATATAACAGAGCAAAGAAAAATCTTAAAAGAAATAGATCCATATACATTATTTTTACTATATAAAGAGGATGGCGTAGGTTCTCTTCCTTTGATTACAGAAGATGGCATTACAATGCCCTATGAAGGCATGAAGGCCGCCCTAGGCAATCCAGAACATCTTAATATAGTTCCAACAATTGCTGGATCAAATAGAGATGAAGTGAAATTGTGGCTAGCATCAGCAAAATATTTTGTTAAATTAGAGAAAAGCTTTTTAGGAAATATATTAGGAATACCAAAACCAGTTTTAAGAGATAAAAAATCTTATCGGGCCTTTAATTATTTCAGAGGAACAGCTTGGCAGCTAAGAGGAGTTACTCAACCCTTATCATCAATGTATCAAGCAGGAAATAAGGATATTTTTGCCTATAGATTTGATTGGGATGATCATAGAAGATACTTGTTTGCAGACTTTGCAGAGTTGATTGGAGCCTTTCATGCGTCAGAAATTCCATTAGTATCAGGAAATGACGATTTGGTTGGTGATTTTGACTTTATTTTATATCCAGCAGGTCCTTCAAAAAGGTTTACTGAAAAAAATATGATGAACTTTTGGGCTAATTTTGCAAAAAATGGTATACCTGGAAAATCTACCAATAATAAAGAGTGGACTCCTTTTATTAATGAAAACAATAAAAAATCAATTATGATTTTAGATAAAAGAAGCGACCTAGGCATGCAAAGTTTCAATAAAGACTTAAATAGTTTAATTACAGAGCTTGAATTAAGTTCCGTAATTAATTTTAGAGAACAATGCGCTTTGTTATTTCAAGTTACCACTTTTGTTGGAGAGGACGTTTTTGATGATTATCAAGAAAGACTTAATGGAAAGTGTACAAGAGATTTAGCTAAAGAATTTCTAGAAGAGAATAGCGGAGTATTAGAGCTTTAGCTTGAGCGAACTTCTTCCTTAAGCTTTAAAACTAAAGAAGATTTAATTCTAATTAGATCAGCAACTCTTCTAATTAACCTTTCTTCATTAACTTCTAATACATTATCTGCATAAGCTGTTTCCCAAAGCAACTTAATTAAAGCAAGCTTTTGTTCTTTATTAAAATTACTATTGATATCTTCAACAAAGTCGTGGAAAGAAACACTATTTTGAGTATGCTCTTCTATAACTTGAAAAAGTTCGTCACTAGATTGAGATAATTTAAGTGAAATATTTTTAAGACCTGCCTTAATTCTAGCTAGCTCATCATCATCAATATTACCGTCTGCAATTGCTACCTCGTAGGCTAAAGCATATGCAATCAGCTCAACATCAAAAGAAATATCATCATTAATATTTTTATTTGAAGTTTCTTTTTTAAAAAAATTAAACATATTTAGTCCTGACCTCAAGGGTTCTATATTTAAAATGGAATATTAGATAATACATAAGTGCAAATAAACCAAATCCATAAAAAGATGTACTTTCACTAAAATTATTTTCTAAGAAAAGAGCAAATAACCCCATAATAGTTGAGAAGCTTAATATAATAAATAATGACATCTCAGGAGAAAAATTTTGCATAAGTTTATGGTGAATATGATCTCTGCCTGGTGCTGCCCAGCTTAAGCCTTTTAATGTCCTGGAAATTATTAAGCCAATACAATCTAAGAGTGGTATTGCTATAAACCATACTATTGTCATAGGATTAATTGAATAAGACCCCATTTGCGAACAGTGAATAGCTATCCAAGCTACTAAAAAACCAATAAAATTCGACCCATGATCACCTAAGAATACTGCTCTTTTCTTACCCATTACTCGAAGATTAAAGACTAAAAATCCTGCCATAGAGCCTATAAGCAGAACCAACATTGAATCAAATATAAATCCTGAAGCTACTCCAGTAAAAAGCATCATAACTAGAGCGGATCCAGCACATAGCCCATTAATTCCATCTATCATATTAAAAGCATTCATTACCCCAACAACACAAAATATGGTTATAGGTATCCCATAAACTCCTAAATAGATTTCTCCAAATCCAAATAAATCACCAAGGTTTTCAAGATAAATACCAGTTGAATGGATTACAAAATAAGCAGCTGCAATTTGTGCAATTAATCTATAGGCTGGTTTTATACCCTTAGCATCATCAATCAAAAAAACAATAATTATAAAAAATGAAGCAACAAATAGCATTATAGAAAATAGAGGAATAAAGTCATTGAGATCATTAATATCAATATATATTTTGCCTGAAATCAATAAGCTAAAAAAGATAGCTATTCCGCCTGTTAAAGGAGTAGGTCTTTTATGGAATTTTCTGCTTTTATCCGGTAAATCCACCAGCACATTATAATTTCTAGCAATATTTCTTATAATGTAATTAATCCCCAAAGAAGCAAAGCCACTAAGAATAAGATAATCTACAAGTATGTTAATATTCACTTAATTATTAATTCCTAATTTTACAATTTAATATGATACAAGCTATACATAATACATTTATTAAACCAATATCACATAAAATAACGCATAAAAGTGTACCAATGTTATACATACTTTTAGCTTTTCCTGGCTTATTGTTAGGTGAAAACTCTAATTTAAAACTCTTATCTGTTCCTGAAAACTTTAAAATAGAAATTTTTGCTGAAGATATATCTAGCCCAAGACAAATGGCAGAAGGCACGGAATATATTTTTACAGCATCTGGCTCCCAGGGCCAGATATATGCTTTATTAGATTTAAATAATGACTACGTTATTGATACAAATAGAATAATTGCTAAAGATCTTTTTGATTCTAGGGGTGTTACCTATAAAGATGGTGATTTATATTTTGCAGAAGTTAACAAAGTCTGGGTCATTAGAAATATCGAAGATTGGTTGAATTCTAATAAAGAAGGAATGCCAGAGAAGGAGCTAGTTACAGATAATTTACCGTCAAATCCATGGCATGGTTGGAAATGGATTAAATTTGGTCCTGACAATAAGCTATATGTGCCTGTAGGAGCCCCATGCAATGCATGTCTTGAGGAACTAGAAGAAGATTCAAGATTTGCATCAATCATGCGTCTTAATGATGGAAATTGGGAGCATGTTGCAAGAGGCGTTAGAAACAGTATTGGTTTTGATTGGCATCCTGTTACACAAGAACTTTATTTTGCCGACAATGGTAGAGATTGGTTGGGTGATGATTCTCCCTCATGTGAATTAAATGTAGTAAAAGAAGATGATAGTTTTTATGGATTTCCTTTTATGCATGCAACTGATGTTGTTGATCCAAAATATGGAGATGCAAATAAAGAGTTTATCCCGCCAGTATTAGAACTAGGAGCGCATGTAGCCCCTACAGGCGTAGCATTTTACGCACATGATCATTTTCCAGATGAGTATCAAAATACTCTCTTTATAACTTTACATGGTTCCTGGAATAGAATGTCTCACCCCTCTGGTTATACCGTTGTTGCTGTTTCCACAGACAAGCAAGGTAACGTTACTGGATACAAAGATTTTATTACAGGATTTCTTCAAGGTAAAAAAGCCTGGGGCAGACCTTCAGCTCCATTTATGTTGTCAGATGGTTCACTTTTAGTTTCTGATGATAAATATGATGTAATTTATCGAGTTACATATAACCCAGAATCCTAGCATGCCTTTAAGAGTTGGCATTGCTGGATATGGAATAGTTGGTAAGACCAGGCATAAAGTTTTAGCTCAGCATGAAGCATTTGATGTTGTTGCTGTCTCTGATATAAGTTTTAAAGAAAATCCTGCTGACCTAGATAACATTAATACCTATTATGATTATAAGGACCTTATTAATACAGAAGATTTAGATGTTTTGTTTGTAAGTGTTCCAAATAAACTAGCTTCAGAAGCCACGCTTAAAGGTTTAAAGAAGGGCTTACATGTCTTTTGTGAAAAGCCGCCAGCAAGAAGCCTAGAAGAACTTTATCCAATTAGAGATTTTCTACAAGAAAATACAGATCTAAAATTAATGTATGGCTTTAATCACAGATTCCATGCATCAATTATAGATGCTATAAGTATTATCAGAGATGGCTCTTTAGGTAAGGTTGTAAACCTTAGAGGGGTTTATGGTAAGTCTAGTATGATTAGCTTTAATCAGACTGACTGGAGAACAAAGCGTTCTGAATCTGGAGGTGGAATACTGCTAGACCAAGGTATTCATATGCTGGATTTAATGAGATATTTTGCTGGAGATTTCACAAGCGTTCATTCATTTATAAGTAATTCTTTTTGGAATTTTGATGTTGAGGATAATGCTTATGTGATGATGAAATCAGATAATGGAATAGTTGCTCAGCTCATGTCATCTGCTACTCAATGGCAGCATACTTTTAATCTAAATGTTACCTTGGAAAGAGGCTCTCTTATTCTAGGAGGTCTTAGAACGAGTTCAAAAAGCTATGGAGAAGAAACTCTAACAATTATTTCATCTGATCCTGCAGAGCTTAATACAGAACCTCAAGTTGAAGAGAGAAGTTATGATGAAGATATATCTTGGGATGAGGAGATTAAGTGTTTCGCTAATGTGTTATTAAACTCTGATAAAATAGAAAACGGTTCTATTGATGAAGCTTTAAAAATCATGGAACTTATCGAAAAAATTTATAAAGCTGATCCGGAATGGAGAGCAAAATATTACAATGAATCTTAATAACGAGCTTAATTTAGCAAAAATAGCTGCCAAACAAGCTGGAGATTTTTTAATTAGTGAAAAAGATAATATTTCGGCAACCATATATTCCAAAGATAAAGATATAAAGCTTCAAGCTGATATTCAGACTGAAGCATTAATTAAGTCCATACTCGAAAAAGATTCAAGTTTTCCAATATTAGGCGAAGAGTCTGGAGCTTCAGTAAAAGAATTAGGTAAAACTTACTGGGTTGTTGACCCTTTGGATGGAACTGCTAATTTTGCTAGAAATATTCCTATTAGCTGTGTTTCGATTGCTCTTATTAGCAACAACCTGCCTGTTTTAGGAGTAATTTATGATTTTAATCATGATGATATGTATTCTGGATCAAAAAATCATAAAGCTGAATTAAATGATCTAGAGATTACAGTCTCCCAAGTTCAAGAAAAAAGTTTAGCTACGATAGTTACTGGACTGCCTGCAAAAACAGATTTTTCTGATGCAGCAATGCAAAAAATGATCCATGATTTTCAGTCATGGAAAAAAGTAAGAATGATTGGTTCTGCAGCAATGGCATCAGTTTATGTAGCTTCAGGCAAAGCGGACTTGTATAAAGAGTTTGGTATTTATTTGTGGGATATCGCAGCTGGAGCAGCGATTGTAGAGGCAGCTGGCGGTAAAGTTTCTTTATTAAATCAAAATGATGCATACCAAGTTGATGCATTTTTTTCAAATGAATATTTAGAAAATGAACACTCTTGATAAAGTAGCTATAACCTCTAGATCCTTTTCAGCTAATAAATATTTGGTTGATGAATTAAGAACTAGGTATACAAATGTTACTTTAAACAATTCTGGCAAAACTCTTGTTGGTAATGAACTGCTAGAATTTCTAGATGGGCAAAATAAAGTTATTGTAGGTTTAGAAAGTTTTGATAAAAATTTAATAGATCAACTACCTGAATTAAAAGTTATTAGTAAGTTTGGAGTAGGGCTCAATAATATTGATCTAGAATCAATGAAAGAGAAGGCTATTTCCCTTGGTTTTCAACCTGGAACTAACAAACAATCTGTTGCTGAGCTAGCTTTAATGCATATGCTTATAGCCCTTAGAAGAGCGCCATCAAGCAAAGAAGATATTTCTAATAATATTTGGAGTCAAAGTAAAGGTCATGAACTTTTTGGTAAATCTATAGGGATTATAGGGTTTGGTAATATTGGTCAAAGGCTTGCTGAGTTACTTGAGCCATTTAAATGCAAAATTATTTTTTATGATGGCATTGAATTCTCTAAAGAAAACTTAATTGCTAAATTCCCATCAAGATCTGAGGATTTTATAAATAGTCTGCAGCAAAGCTCTTTAAATGAAGTGCTTAAAGAGGCAGATATAGTTTCTGTTCATATTCCATTATTAAAAGAGACGCAAAATTTAATAAGCTCTGATGAATTAGCTTGCCTTAAAAAGGATGCCAGGATTATCAATACCTCGAGAGGCGGAATTGTTGACGAAAAAGCTCTAGAAGAATTTTTAAATAAAAATCAGAATGCTTTTGCTGCCTTTGATGTATTTGAAAAAGAGCCAGCTTTTAATCACCCTTTATTAAAGTTAAATAATTTTTATGCGACATCTCATCTGGGTAGTATGACTATTGAAGGCGTTATCTCAATGGGTCTTGCTGCAATTAATGGACTGGATGAAAATAGAATACCTCTATAAACTTATACTATGAGCAATACTGATATATCTTTAGGAACTTGGCTTAGTCTTTATAGTGAGGCTATTGCTGAAGTTCTTGTGAACGCAGGCTATGAGTGGGTTACTGTTGATCTTGAGCATAGCGCAATCACCATTGATCAAGCTGAAAAGCTTATAAGAGTAATAGATTTAGCTGGCGCAAAGCCTTATGTGAGAGTTTCAAGTAATGACGAGGTTCAAATTAAAAGGGTTTTAGATGCTGGTGCAAAAGGTATTATTGTACCTATGGTTGAGTCTAAAGAGGATGTTTTAGCTGCTATAAATGCCACAAACTATCCTCCTAAAGGAACAAGAGGCATGGGGCTTGCAAGAGCTCAAGGTTATGGCGAGGCTAAAGCAAAAAATAATTACATTCAAAATATCTCAAATAAGATTGAGCTATATATTCAAATTGAATCAAAAGAAGCTTTAAACCATCTTGATGAAATGTTTTCGCAAGATATTAATGGTTATATGATTGGGCCTTATGATCTATCATCATCTATGGGCATAGCTGGTGATTTTACAAATGTAGATTTTATTAATGCAGAAGAGTCTATATTAGAGACAGCAAAAAAATATGATATTAAAAGAGGCTACCATATAGTAGAGCCTGATTTAGAGCAGCTTGAGTTGCGAAAATCTCAGGGGTATAACTTTATTGCCTTTAGTGTAGATTTTAGAATGTTAGATGTAATGGCGAGAACACCATTTAGTAATGACTAGAATTCTTGCAGTAGTTCCTGCAAGAATGAGCTCCTCAAGATTTCCAGGCAAACCCTTAGAGACAATTAACGGCATACCAATGATAGCTCATTGTTATTTTCGAGCCTTAAAAGCAAAAGAAGTTACCAAAGTAGTTCTTGCAACACCCGATGCTGAAATTATGCAATTTGGTAAAGATTTTGGTATCGAAACAGTTTTAACTTCTGATAAACATGAAAGGGCTACTGAGCGAGCTGAAGAGGCTCTTCAGATATACAAGAAACAGGGTGAAGAATATGATTATGTTCTTTTACTTCAAGGAGATGAGCCGCAAATTGATCCTGAAGAGATAGATAATCTTGCCTTAGCGCTTAAAAATAGCTCAAATTGTGTTGTAAATATTATCCATCCCATAGAAGGAGAGGATATGACCAATTCGAGTGTTGTTAAGTCTATTTTAGACTCTCATGGCAACATTTTATTTTTTAGCAGAGCGCATATACCCAATAAATCAAATTCAGGATATAGGCAGCTTGGCATGATCGGCTTTACTGCAAAAATTTTAGAAAAATATTGTGAGTTAGAGCCTACAACTTTAGAAATTACTGAATCTATAGATATGATGCGATTTTTAGAAAATGATATTGAAATAAGCTCACTAATGACTCATAAATCGATTATTGGCGTTGATCATCCAGAAGATATTAAAAAAGTTGAATTACTTATGGCTAATGATGCATTAGTTGAAGAATATTCGAACCTTTTTATAAAAAAATAATATGAAAGCATTAATTCTGAGTGATGGTATTCCCGGACACTTTAATCAATCCAGAGGAGTTGCCTTACTTTTGGGAGAAGATATTCTTCTTAACGAAGAGGTAAAAAATCTTGAAGTAAAAATTAGATTACTCAGGTCACCCATTAAGCTACTTGCAAGATATTTATGTAACAACCTTACTAAATTTAAAGCTAAAATCATTATAAATTTATTTAAATCAATAGATTCCTCTAATGCAAAGCTTATTATTGCAGCAGGCGGAAATACAGCAGCTTATTCTGCAGCCTTATCGCTAATAACTGCAGTTCCAAATATTCAATTAGGTTCTCCAAGAGGCATTCATTCTAATAATTTTGATGTACATTTAACAATTGAAAGATACTTTGATACTCCTAATAATCTGGTATTAGATATAACTCCAAACCTCTATTCACCAGAGATATGTAAAAATGCTTCAAATAATAATGCATCTAATAATTCAGCTCTTTTACTTATTGGCGGCAAGGGAATTGGTTACTCTTACAAAGCAAGTGAATGGAACCAATTAGTTCAAAATATTAGTAACTTTACTAACTCAATGCATTCAAAAATTACAATTGTCACTTCCAGAAGAACAGATCCCTCTATAGAAGCTTTATTAAGAGACAGTTTAAGTGATTGTTATACAAAGGATTCCATTTGGTTTCATCATGGTGGCGCCAATGCTAACTTAGCTGAATTATTTGGAAATGCTGCTAAAATTTTTGTTACAGAAGATAGCGCAATGATGATCTCTGAATCAATTAGTAGCGGTAAAAAGGTAACAACTCTTTTTCCTGCATCTATAGATACACCTGATCGTTATAGTAAGCATATTCAAAAGTACCGAGATTTAAAGCTTATTGATAGTCAAAGTATTAAAGCCGAACTAAGTCTTGAAGAGGGCATCAATAATATTGATCAAATTAATTTAATTAGAGAAGATTTAAAAAGAAGTATCTTTACAAGGATTGAGCTATGAAAGGACTGGTGTGGTTCAGAAATGATATAAGAATGGATGATAACCCCTCTCTGAAAAGAGCATTTGAAGAGTGCGACTCAGTAATAACTATCTACGCATGGTCTCCTGAGCAACTCAAAACACATAATGAAGCAAATATTAAACAAGATTTTTTAATACAAAATCTTAAATCTTTAGGTGTAAATTTAAATGCAGTAAATGTGCCGCTACTGATTATTGAGAGTAAAAGTTTTTATAATGTAAAAAATGAAATTGCTAAACTTATAAAAGAACACTCTATAGATAAGATTTATTGGAATAAAGAATTTGGATTAGACGAGATTAATAGAGATAAGCATGTTCATGATGCTATAAAAGCAGGCGGATCTGAGATCGAGATATTTAATGATCAAATTATTTATGAGCCTGGTTTTTTAAGAACAGGGCAAGATAATCCATTTTCTGTTTTTACACCATTTAAAAGAAGATGGGTTGAAAATTTTGATATGAAATTTTTAGATATTGATTTTGATTATCCAATTAAAGACAAACTTAATTTTGATTCAAATGTAGAAAACTTTAATTTTGGTTTGAGTGCTACTCATGGTGTTGATATGAGTCTTTGGCCAGTAGGTGAGATTAGCGCTTTGGATAGAGTGAATGATTTTCTTGATAATAGAGCTATAGACTATTCTAAGAATCGAAATGATCCTATCTTAGATGGAACTAGCAGAATTTCACCATATCTTGCATGTGGCATTATTTCTTCAAAAAGATGTATTTTAGAGGGGCTCAAAAAAAATAATTTTGAATTAAGTTCTGGAAATATTGGGATTACTAAATGGATTGATGAGATTGTTTGGAGAGAATTTTATAGAAATATTATGTATTCTTTTCCAAAAGTGAGTAAAGGTAAGCCATTTCAGGATTATACAAAAAATATCGAATGGATCTCTGATGAAAAGAATCTTAATGCCTGGAAAACTGGTAATACAGGCTTCCCATTAATTGATGCAGCTATGAGACAGTTGCTACATGAGGGATGGATGCACAATAGACTGAGAATGGTCGTAGCAATGTTTTTTACTAAAAATATGCTGCATGATTGGCGAATTGGCGAGGCCTATTTTATGCAAAATCTTATAGATGGTGATTTTGCATCTAATAATGGAGGTTGGCAGTGGAGCAGTTCAACTGGGACTGATGCAGCGCCTTACTTTAGGATTTTTAATCCGATAACTCAATCTAAAAACTTTGATAAAGAAGGTTTATTTATTAAAAAATATGTACCTGAACTTCTAGATCTAGATAAGTCTGTTATCCATGACCCACCTCTTGAACATAGAAAATACTGTAATTATCCTTTGCAAATATTAGACCTTAAGGAGTCAAGAGTAAGAGCAATTGAAGTCTTCAATAAAGCTAAGACTATATAGGTTTTTAAAGCTTATAGTTTAGTTATTTCTTCTTATGTATACTTCATAAATAAAAGATTATCTATAGGGGGAAAAATTATGAAAGAGTTTCTTACAGATCTTGAGATTGCAAGCGCAGCTTCAAAAAACGATATAAATGATATAGCTAATTCAATTGGAATTCCAAGTGACAGCTTGATTTTATATGGCAATGATAAAGCTAAAGTTAAGTATGATTTTATAGATAGTTGCAAAGACAAAAAGGATGGAAAGCTAATTCTTGTTACAGCAATATCTCCTACTCCAGCTGGAGAGGGTAAAACAACAACTAGCGTGGGTCTGGTTGATGGTTTATGTCATCTAGATAAGAAAGCTATGATTTGCCTCAGAGAGCCAAGTCTTGGACCTTGCTTTGGAATGAAGGGAGGGGCTGCTGGAGGTGGTTATGCTCAAGTTATTCCTATGACTGATATTAATCTTCACTTTACTGGAGATTTCCATGCAATTGGGGCTGCACATAATCTAGTTTCAGCAATCATTGACAATCATATTCATTGGGAAAATTCTTTAAATATAGATCCAAGAAGGATTACTTGGAAAAGAGTCGTAGATATGAATGATAGAGCACTAAGAGATATTACTTGTGGTTTAGGCGGTCCAGGAAATGGTATTCCTAGGCAAAGTGGTTTTGATATAACGGTTGCTTCAGAAATAATGGCTGTTTTCTGTCTAGCTTCAGATTTAGAAGACTTTGAAAAGAGAGTTAGTAATATCACTATTGGATATTCTAGAGACTTGGAGCCGGTAACAATTAAGCAGTTAAATGTTCATGGAGCAGTAACAGCATTACTTAGAGATGCTTTTCAACCAAATCTTGTTCAAACGCTAGAGAATAATCCTGCTTTTATGCATGGAGGACCATTTGCAAATATTGCACATGGATGCAATTCAGTTGTTGCAACTAAAACAGCTTTAAAATTAGCTGATTATGTAGTCACAGAGGCAGGCTTTGGTGCAGATTTAGGAGCAGAGAAATTTTTTGACATTAAGTGTAGAAAAGCAGGCCTTACCCCAGATGCGGTAGTCCTTGTTGCAACTACTAAAGCACTAAAAATGCATGGTGGTATCGCAAAAGATAATTTAAAAGCTGAAAACATTGAAGCCATAACTGAAGGCTGCAAAAACTTAGAAAAACATATTAAGAATATTAGTCAATTTGGGGTTCCGGTAGTAGTGGGAATTAATGAATATGTAACTGATACCAAAGAAGAGCATCAGGCTATTATTGATTTTTGTAAGCAGTTAAATGTTGAATGTAAAATTTCATCACACTGGTCTGATGGCGGTAAAGGTGCGGCTGAATTAGCTCAATATGTGGCTGACATGGTCGATTCAAAAGATTCAGATTTCAATACTTTGTATGAAGATGACATGCCTTTGTTAGAAAAAACAAAATATATTGCTCAGAATATATATGGTGCAAACGATATTATTGCTGATAAAAAAGTTAGGCAGCAGTTTGCTGATCTTGATAAAAATGGATACGGACACTATCCCATTTGTATGGCAAAAACTCAATATAGTTTTTCAACAGATCCCTTACTTATGGGCGCCCCCACTGGACATGATATTCCTATAAGAGAGATTCGCTTATGCTCTGGTGCAGAATTTATTGTAGTTATTTGTGGCGCAATTATGACTATGCCCGGTCTTCCAAGAAAACCTGCTTCTGAAAATATAGGTGTAGATAAAGATAAGAATATAGAAGGCTTATTCTAATTTTTTGTTACTTTTACTTTATTGCTGAATAGCAAATGAACTATAATTTACAACGAAAATAATTTGATAACTTGGAGTTTTACTGATGAAAGATAAATTAGATTTTTATATTAATGGTGCTTGGGTTCAATCCTCATCCAATGAGAAGATTGAAGTCATTAATCCTGCTAATGAAGAAGTTATTGGTCATGTAGCAGCAGGAACAAAAGAAGATATAGATTCTGCTGTAAATGCAGCCTCGAATGCTTTTGAAACATTTTCTCATAGCTCTAAAGAAGAGCGTATAGATCTATTAAAAAAGGTTATCGCAGAATACGAAAACAGAATGCAAGATTTTGTAGACACTATCTCTGAAGAAATGGGCGCCCCTTTGTGGCTTTCAGGTGCAGCTCAGGCCACTACGGGACTTAGGAATTTTCAAGACACTTTAGAAGCTCTAGAAGCTTATGAATTTGAAAAAACTGAAGGTACATACATACTTAGAAAAGAGCCAATTGGCGTAATTGGAATGATTACACCTTGGAACTGGCCTATGAATCAAATCACCACTAAAGTTTCAGCAGCATTAGCTAGTGGATGCACCATGGTGCTCAAGCCAAGTGAAATTTCTCCTTATTGCGCAATGTTGCTTGCAGAAGTTTTCGATGCAGCAGGTGTTCCAGCAGGAATTTTTAATCTTGTGAATGGATATGGGCCTACAGTTGGAGCAGCTTTGTCTGAGCATTCAAAAGTAGACATGATGTCATTTACAGGCTCTACAAGAGCAGGAATAGCAGTTGCACAAGCATCTGCGGTTACAGTAAAAAGAGTCCAACAAGAGCTTGGAGGTAAATCTTCAAATATTATTCTTGACGATGTAGCTGATTTAGAAAAATCAGTTAAAGGTGGAGCAGGACATTGCTTCTTAAACTCTGGACAGTCATGTAATGCACCTACAAAGATGCTAGTTTCATCAACTAACTATGATAAAGCTGTTGAAATTGCCGCTGCAACCGCAAACGGTACGACGGTTGGAGATCCTCAGGGTGAATTTAGAATGGGACCAATAGCAAACAAGGCTCAATATGAAAAAGTTGTAAGATTAATAGAGATTGGTATTAAAGAGGGTGCAACTCTTGTAGCAGGAGGGCCTGAAAAGCCAGAAGGTTGTGATAAAGGTTACTTCGTGAAACCTACTGTATTTGCAAATGTCACCAATGATATGACTATAGCAACAGAAGAAATATTTGGTCCAGTTTTATGTATCCTTAAATATGAAACAGAAGAGGAAGCAATTAAAATTGCTAATGATACAGAGTACGGTTTAGCTGGATACATTCAAGGTGAGCTAGGTCATGCGCAAGAAGTTGCCAAAAAGATTAGAGCTGGTCAGATTACTATCAATGGCGGGGCAAGAGGAAGTGCGGCACCATTTGGTGGCTATAAAGCCTCAGGTAACGGAAGAGAACACGGATCTCATGGTATCGATGAATGCTTAGAAACTAAAGCTGTAATTATTCCTGTGAGTTAATCTAATAATTCAGGCTCTTTTTTAACAATCATATCAAATGCTGGTTGGTAGCTTGCCCAAGCTGCCATATCATTTGCAATAAATTCTCTAGTTTTTATAGCTGTATCATGCGGAATTAATATTGGTTCACCTGCAGCTTCAGCCATCAGTTGAGCTTGGCAACATCTTTCCATAGACATATAAAACCATAAAGCAATATCTACAGAAGGTCCTGTAGAAAGGATGCCATGATTTTGTAAAATAATTACCTTGTTATCACCTAAAGTTTTAGCAATTTCATCACCTTCATTAACTTCCTCAACCACACCAGAGAAGTCTTTATACATAGCTTGAGTTTCATAAAATGCACATGCATCTTGAGAAATTGGATCCAGTGGTTTTCCTAAGGTAGAAAATGTTCTTCCATAAATTGAATGAGAGTGAGCTGCTGCGTTTACATCAGGTCTAGCAGCATGCAATCTTGAGTGAATAGCAAAAGCTGCTACATTTACAGGCTTATCACCTTGAACAACTTTTCCATCATGATTAACTAATATTAGATCTGAAACAGATATCTGGGAGAAATGAACGCCAAGAGGGTTAACCCAAAAATGGTCATTAAATTCAGGATCTCTGAGAGTGATATGGCCAGCAACACCTTCATTAAAACCAAAATGTGCAAACAGCCTGAATCCAGCAGCTAATTTTTCTAATTGGTTCCTTCGAAGCTCTGCAACATTTGCAAATTCAGTCATTTCCAGACCTTTACCTTTGACAGGAAGTCTTCCATTTGTGATATCAATTTTTATAGGTGTAACATTTGACATTGTATATCCCCCTTAGAACTAATGAATGTTAAAATAGGATACCAAATAAAGACATTATTATGAAATATAGAATTGAAAAAGATAGTCTAGGAGAAGTAAAGGTACCTCAAAACGCCTTATGGGGACCTCAAACACAAAGAGCTTTAGATAATTTTACAATTAGTGGAATTAAATTTGCATTCCCTTTTGGAAGATCTTTTATAGAGGCTCTTGGTATTATTAAATACTCTGCTGCTGTAACTAATCAGAAATTAAAATTATTAAGTGCTAAAAAAGCTGCTCCAATAAAAGCTGCCTCCAAAGAGGTTGCAAAAGGTCTATATGATGAATCATTTCCATTGGATGTGTTTCAAACAGGATCTGGAACTAGTACTAATATGAATGCTAATGAAGTTATTGCCAATGTAGCTTCGAAAGCTTCAAAATTATCAATTGATGCTAATGATGATGTAAATATGAGTCAAAGCTCTAATGATGTTATTCCTACAGCAATATGCATAAGCGCGTTAATAGATATGGAAAGGTCATTACTTCCAAATCTAGATATCTTAATCAAAGCCATTGATGTAAAGATGGTCAGTCTAAAGGGAAAGGTTAAAACTGGTAGAACTCATCTTATGGATGCTATGCCTATTGAGTTTTCTCAAGAGTTATCTGGATGGAAGGCTCAATTAGAGTCTTGTAAAACAAGTCTTATTAATTCAACCAATAGAATGAATGAACTACCTCAGGGTGGAACAGCAATTGGAACAGGAATTAATTGCCACAAAGATTTTTCTAAAAATTTCTGCACTGAGGTAAACAAGGTAGCTAAACTTAATACCAAACCTGCCAAAAATTTCTTTCAAGGCTTAAGTTCTGTAGATAATGCAATAGAACTATCTTCAGCATTAAAAAATCTAAGTATTGTATTAATGAAAATTTCTAATGATTTGAGATGGATGAATAGTGGCCCATTAACAGGTCTTGGTGAGATTGAATTAGAAGCGCTGCAGCCAGGAAGTAGCATTATGCCAGGCAAAGTTAATCCTGTTATTCCTGAGGCTGTTGCTATGGCTTGCGCAGATGTTATTGGAAATGATGTGAGTATTTCTATTGCTGGGCAAAGTGGTAATTTTCAATTAAACGTAATGCTACCAATGGTTGCCTACAATCTTCTTAAAAGTATCAATCTGCTTGGAAATGCTATGCCTCTCCTTGCAAATAAGGCCATCAAGACATTCAAAGTTAATTCAAAAAATATAGATGAATCTTTGTCTAAAAACCCAATATTAGTAACAGCGTTAAACAGAATTATTGGTTACAGCAATGCTGCTGCAATTGCTAAAAAAGCTTACAAAGAAAATAAACCTATTATTGATATTGCACATGAGGAAACAGGGATGAGCAAATCTGAATTAAAAAAATTACTTAATCCTGCAAAACTGACCAAAGGTGGAATCGGTGGCTGAGCTATTAAATCAATCTTGTGAAGCCTGCAAAATTGGTGCTCCTACCTTATCTAACGAAGAGATAAATAATCTTATGTCTGAGATTACAGACTGGAATCTTATTACTGAGCCGATTAATCAGTTAAAAAAAGTTTTTAATTTTAATGATTATCAAAGCGGAGTTACTTTTTTAAATAGTGTAGCAAACATGGCTGATGCTGAAGATCATCATCCAGAAATAACTCTTGAATGGGGTAAAGTCACGATATTGTGGTGGTCTCATAAGATTCAAGGACTGCATAAAAATGATTTTATTTGTGCTTCAAAAACAGATAGCCTTTATTTAGAAAATTGAAAAAAATTACCCTTATATACTCTGGTGGATCTGATTCCTACACATTGCTGCATCATGCATTAAGTCAAGGTATGTCAGTTGATTGCATTACTTTTAGTTATGGTCAAAAGCATATAAAAGAAATTAACTTTGCTAAGGATAATTGTAGAGAGTTAGGCTTAGAACATACTCTGATTGATATTGGCGATCCGTTAAGTATTTTTGGATCATCATCCTTGGTAGATAAAGATAATAAGATACCGCACGGGAGTTACAAAGAGGAGTCTATGAAGTCCACTATTGTTCCTAATAGAAATATGATCTTTATGTCATATGCTATTGCCTACTCTATTGCTCATAATATTGACGAAGTTTGGTATGGAGCTCATGCAGGTGATCATTTTATTTATCCAGATTGTAGACCTGAGTTTTTACAATCCATGGATCTTGCAGCTGGATTATGTGATCCAGCAAAAGTTTCTGTTAAAGCTCCCTTTATTAACCTTAACAAAGGAGAAATTTTTCAAATTGGAATGGATCTAAAGGTTGATTATGCAAAAACATGGACATGTTACGAAGGACAAGATGAAGCTTGTGGGAAATGCGGCTCATGTGTTGAGAGGCTTGAAGCGTTTGCTCAAAATGAAGCCTCTGACCCCCTAACTTATTCATAATGTATTCGGTTAAAGAGATTTATAAAACTATTCAGGGAGAGGGAGCTCAAAGCGGCAGAACTGCTGTTTTTGTTAGATTTACAGGCTGTAATCTTTGGTCAGGTAAAGAAAAACACAGAGCTAATGCTATATGTAATTTTTGTGACACTGATTTTGTTGGAACTGATGGTGAGAATGGAGGCAAGTATTCTGCTGAAGAATTATTAGAAGTCATTAAAACTATCTGGGATTCAAAAGTAGATGGCTATATTGTTTTTACTGGCGGCGAGCCTATGCTTCAATTAGATAAAGATTTAATAGAAATATGTAGAGCTTCAAACTTTGAAACAGCAATTGAAACTAATGGAACTATTGAAATAGATTTTGCTATAGATTGGATCTGTGTTTCTCCTAAATCAGGTTCAGTATTAAAAGTTTTTAAAGGTAATGAATTAAAAGTTGTCTTTCCTCAAGAAGAGTTAAAGCTAGATCAATTACAAAATCTTATTTTTGACCATTATTTTTTACAACCTATGGACTCTGAGAAAAGTGAGCAAAATACGCTAGACACTATCAATTATTGTAAGAGTAACCCTAAGTGGAAACTAAGCCTGCAACAACATAAATTGCTCGGAATTCCTTAGATGACTTTTTTTTCTCTATGATCTTGAGTTATAATCTCGCATGGACAAAGTAAAACTAAAAGCTTTAACATTTGACGATGTACTTCTTTTGCCGAGATACAGCGATTTTATGCCTAGTGAATCTTCATTAGAGACCAAATTAACTAGAAATATAACTTTAAAGATACCTTTATTATCTGCTGCTATGGATACAGTGACTGAGTCACGTATGGCAATAGCTCTAGCAGAGGTAGGTGGTATTGGAATTATTCATAAGAATTCTTCTATAAAAGATCAATGTTCTCAAGTAAAAGCTGTAAAAAAACATGAAAGTGGAGTTGTTAGAGATCCCTCAACTATAAGATCTACTAAAACAATTGGTGAATTAAGGCAATTAACTGAAGAGTTAAAAATTTCCGGCATGCCGGTTGTTGATGATGGCGAGCTTAAAGGGATTGTTACTGGTAGAGATTTTAAATATGCCGATAATATGGATTCCCTAGTATCCTCAATCATGACTCCAAAAGAAAAGCTTATTACCGTAACAGAAGGCACATCTCAAGATGAAGTAAAAAAATTAATGTATGAGAACAGAATTGAAAAAATTCTTGTTATAGATACATCTGGCCAACTTACAGGCCTAGTTACCATGAAAGATATAGAGAAATCAGCAGAACATCCAAATGCAACTAAAAACTCTCAAGGTCAACTTATGGTTGGCGCTGCGCTTGGAACAGGAACTGATACGCTAGAGAGAGCAAAAGCTTTAGTTGAAGCAGGCGTTGATATATTTGTTGTGGACAGTGCTCATGGTCATACAAAAAATGTAATGGACACTATTAAAAAAATTAAGCAAGAGTATAAAAATATTGATGTTATAGGTGGCAATGTTGCAACTCCCGAAGGCGCTTTAGCTCTCAAAGAAGCTGGAGCAGATGCAGTTAAAGTTGGAATGGGGCCTGGTTCTATTTGTACTACAAGAATTATTGCAGGTATTGGAGTTCCGCAAATGACAGCCATTATGACTATTAAAGAGGCGCTTAATGGCAGTGATGTAGCTATTATTGCTGATGGTGGTATTCGTTATTCTGGTGATATTTCCAAAGCTATAGCTGCTGGAGCCGATACAGTTATGTTGGGTAGTCTTTTTGCAGGAACAGAAGAAGCCCCAGGCGAAGTTGAATTATTTCAAGGTAGAAGCTTTAAAACCTATAGAGGCATGGGATCTCTTGGCGCTATGTCTGAAAGACAAGATACTAATAGATACTTTCAAGAAGATGTTGATAGTGAAAAATTAGTACCCGAAGGCATTGAAGGTAGAGTGCCTTATAAAGGCTGGGTTGAGAATGTTATAAACCAGCTAACTGGAGGAGTTCGCCAAAGTATGGGTTATGTAGGTTGTAAGACAATCAAGCTTATGCAAAATGAGAGCCAATTTGTAGAAATTACTAATGCAGGTATGGCTGAAAGCCATGTGCATGATGTAATGATTACAAAAGAAGCACCTAATTATCAGAGAAGTTAACACTTAAACTACTTTTACTATGGATGCTAAAGCAAAAATTTCATTAGCAAATAAAACAATAGATACCATTCTAGTTTTAGACTTTGGCTCACAATATACTCAACTTATAGCAAGAAGAATAAGAGAGAGCGATGTTTATTCTGAAATTCTTCCTTGGGACATTGATGAAGCAAAAATAAGAGCCTTAAATCCTAAAGGTATTATTCTTTCTGGTGGCCCTGAATCTGTCACTCAAAGTCATACCCCGAGAATACCGCAAATAGCTTTTGATCTAAATATTCCCTTACTAGGAATATGTTACGGCATGCAAACCTTAGCAGAGCAAATGGGTGGTCAGGTTATTTCTTCTGAACACAAAGAGTTTGGACATGCTGAAATTTCCATCAAAACCGATTCCATTTTATTTTCAGATTTAGATACAACATTAAATGTTTGGATGAGTCACGGAGATCAGGTTCAAGATATTCCAGATGATTTTACTTTAGTAGCATCGACAGCATCAGCGCCTATAGCTGCTATGCAACATAACTCTAAGCCTATCTTTGCCCTGCAATTTCATCCTGAAGTTACCCATACAGAGTCTGGAAAAGTTATTTTAGAAAACTTTATTTTTAAAGTTTGCAATGCTCGCAATGATTGGAAGATGGATGACCTTATTAGCCAAAGAATTGAAGAGATAAAAGAAAAAGTTGGAGATAATAAAGTCCTATTAGGTTTATCTGGTGGCGTGGATTCATCAGTTACTGCAGCTTTATTACATCAAGCTATTGGTAAGAAGCTGGTATGTGTCTTTGTTGATAATGGTTTATTAAGAAAAGGTGAGGCAGTTGAAGTCATGCAAACCTTCAAAGAAAATATGAACCTTAATGTTATTAAGTCTGACAGCGAAGAAGCTTTTTTACGCCACTTAAAAGGCGTTGAAGATCCTGAACAAAAGCGCAAGATTATTGGAAGAACCTTTATTGATGTCTTTGATGCTGAGGCTATAAAAATTAAAGACGTACATTTTTTAGCTCAAGGAACTATCTATCCTGATGTCATTGAATCATCTGGATCTGAATCTAAAGAAGCTAGAGTTATTAAGTCTCATCACAATGTTGGTGGACTGCCAGAGGAAATGAAAATGGATCTAGTAGAACCTCTTAGAGATCTTTTTAAAGATGAGGTTAGAAAAATGGGAGTTGAATTAGGATTAGCTCCTGAAATGCTTTATCGCCATCCTTTTCCTGGTCCTGGTTTAGGTGTCAGAATTCTTGGTGAAGTAACCAAAGAGAAAACAGCAGTTCTTCAAGAAGCAGACTACATTTTTATTCAAGAGCTTATTAAAGCCGATTTATATGACAAGGTTAGTCAAGCTTTTGCTGTCTACCTTCCCGTTAAATCTGTCGGTGTAGTAGGTGATGAAAGACGTTACGCTGAAGTCATTGCATTAAGAGCAGTGGAAACCGTTGATTTCATGACAGCTAGATGGGCTCATCTTCCATATGATTTTTTAGAACATGTTTCAAACAGGATTGTTAATGAGATAGAGGATGTGAGTAGAGTGGTTTACGATATTTCCAGCAAACCTCCAGCCACTATTGAGTGGGAATGAGATGAAAAGACAAAAGAAGTATTTAATTTTTTTAACATTATGTGCAATGGGATATTTCTTTATAGCATTCGTTGCTAATAACCAAAGCTTATTAAATTAATTTGTAAATGAACACAAAAATAGAAGGTAAGAGTTACACGAAAGTTACACGCTTTTATTTTCGTGCTTGTAGCCCCTTATCTATAAGGGTTTGTAAATCAGCAACTATTGATCGGTAATAAAATGAATCTTATGAGCACTCGATTAATTGGTTTAGATATTGCTCGATACTTTGCTTTTATAGGTATGGTTATTGTTAATTTTGATATTGCTATGTCACATGGAGTTCAAAGCAATGAGGGGGTCATTAGTGATCTCATAGGACTACTACAAGGGCGTGCTTCTGCTACATTTGTAGTTCTTGCGGGTATTGGATTAGGCCTTTCTAGTTTGAAACGAATGAGTCAGTCAATCAAGATTACTATAAAGAGATCAATATTCCTGCTTGTTCTGGGTCTTTTGAATATGCTTATTTTCGTGGGAGATATTTTGCATTACTATGCCTTCTACTTCTTCTTTGGTGTTTTGTTACTCCCATTAAGTAATCGAATGTTGATTGGGGTTATTTTGTTCCTCAATGTGGTTTTTGTTGCTATGTTGTTTTCTTTTAACTATGAAGCAGGCTGGAATTTTGAAGAACTTACCTATTCTGGATTCTGGACAATTGACGGATTCATCCGCAATCTTTTTTTTAATGGATTCCATCCAATTTTACCGTGGTTAGGATTTTTCTTGTTTGGCATTCTTTTGAGTCGCGTTTCATTAAGAGAAAGACAAGTCCAGGTTAAGATGATTGCATGGGGGTTGACTGCCATTCTATTTGCAGAAGTTATGAGTTTTATACTCTCAAGCTATTTAATCCCTATTGATTCGGAACTTCAGTTTTTGGTTATGACTGATTCGATGCCACCAATGCCACTTTATGTTTTAGCGGCTACTGGCGCAGCTTCTCTTGTTATTGGTCTTTGTCTAATGGCATCCGAGAGATTTAAAGATAGTAACGTTTATCATTTAATCTCTCCTGCTGGGACTCAAACACTTACTTTATACATCCTTCATATCGTTGTCGGTTTAGGGTTTGTTGATGCTCTTGGACTGACTGGCAGCCAAACTTCATCACAAGCGTTCTTTGCTGCACTAATATTTTGTATTTTAGGAACTATATATGCATTTTTTTGGTCGCGATGGTTTAGTCGAGGAATATTTGAATCACTAATGCGAAAATTAACTGGTTAATATATTTGTTCTGTAGAACAAATGGGTCTCATTTTTATTTAGTCTTCATACCAAAATGATAGTTATCCTTTCGGTTTATAGGTTCAAAGTGGGAAAAACCTTGTTTACTTCCTGACAAACCTTGTCACAAAATGGGTTAAAATGAGGGATATGAGATTGAAAACAAAGAAATGTAGTGACAAACTTATGACAAACTCTTTTTTGCACCTCTGTATCCCTTTGTTTATAGGGGTTCGAAATCGGGCAACTATTGAGTGGGAATGAAACGATGCAAATTTTATTACCAATACATATCCTAGCTGGAACCATTGCTCTGCTTTGTGCTGCTATGGCAGTTTCATCTGAGAAAGGCAAAAAACTCCATGTGCTTTCAGGTAGAACATATTTCTGGTGCATGGTTGCTATCTTCTTAACAGCTATTCCAATGTCGATTATCACCAGCAACATCTTTTTATTTTTAATAGCGTTCTTTTCTTTCTATTTGGCTTTTGCAGGCATCCGCTTTGCTAGAAACAGAAAAGGTATAGCTACTACTTCGGATTGGATTGCTGTGGGCTTGATGCTTTTATCCGGAGTGGGGATGTGGATACTGGCTGCAATTTACTTCATGAATAACAACTCTCAATACATACCTCTTTTAGTTTTTGGGTTTTTGGCTATTGTTTTGGGTTACGGTGATTTTAAGAGTCATAAGAACAAAACAGCCATCGGAAAAGAAAGAATAGGAAGACACTTGGGCAATATGATGGGTGGAACCATTGCAGTGATTACCGCTGTTTTAGTTGTGAATGTTAATATTGAGCCTGTGTGGATATGGTGGGTTCTTCCAACCGCATTGATAACCCCCGTTATTATTTGGTGGAAAATTAAAGTCATGAAATAAAGTTACACACTGTGTAACAAGAAAATAGAAGGTAAGAGTTACACGAAAGTTACACACTTTTATTTTCGTGCTTGTAGCCCTTCGTCTATAAGACTCTGTAAACCTGCGACTATTGAGTGGGAGTAGCTAAACTACCTGAAACCTTTATCTATCAGGTTTCGTCAACAATATACTTTCTTCTAGGTTTCGGTTCTATTAGAAATCAGATGAGCTACCGCGATAAAAATAGGGCCAACCACCGCAAAAACTGCAACTAATCCGAACATATTCATTAATACTTTTTCAATGCCTATGAGAGATACGTCAAGAAATGTATAAGGATAAACATTGGTTAATGACCCCAGGATAATTATTGTCACTCCATACACGGCAGGATATATGACCCAATAAGGAAGATGTTTATAGAAAATCGGTCGCTTTTCAGCAAAGAATAACCAATCGACAATATAGAGAATGGGCATGACTGTATTCAAGCCATGAGCGGTCAGCAAAGTGAAACCCTGAGGATCCCAACTAGGCGCGATCGCTATATGATAAACAACGGATACCATAAAAATATAAGATGCAAGAGCTGCACGAACAGCAGGACGCATGAAAAAATTATATAACTTTCTATCTTGATCAAGTAATGGCGCCGTAAACGCAAGCGCAATCAGGATGTTAGTCCAAACTGTGAAAAACCCAAAATAGACAAACAATTCTTCAGCGATACTAGCGTACTGACCGATTAATAACACATCGACAAGTCTAAGAGATAGCGCTAGCCATCCAATAAGTGCACATATAATTCTATAGTTATACTTCATTTTTTTTCCAGTTTATTAGAAAAATATTATAACAACCTCTGTCATAATAAGAAAAGAGATGTGCAGAATCTTTATGGAAGATGATGACTTTGATATCTATTTGAGAGAGTTAGATAAAACTAGTTCTTAGATGAATAAATTACCTGATATTATTAGTAATATAAACATAATAACTATAGAGACTATGGGTAAATATTTTTTCATTACTTAGAGTTTAGACCAAATAGAAGGACTTATGAAGTGTGAGGGTATTTAAGAAAATGAGACAATCAGAAATAAATAATGCAACAACGAGAATTTAAACCTTTCAGCACTGTAAGCGCTCTTAGTTTGGGAGGTGGTGGCATCGGTAATGTTTGGGGGCAAACCACTAGATCTGAAAGAGTTTCTACTGTGAACTTAGCAATTGAATCCGGAATCAATCATCTTGATATAGCTCCAATGTATGGAAAAGGAGAGGCAGAAAGAGTTGTTGGAGAAGCTTTTAAAGGCCAAGATTACTCAGCAATAAACTTAACAACCAAATGCAGGCTTGGAACAGTTACAGACTCAGAAGTTTATACCAGACTAAATAATTCTCTTTGCAGAAGTTTAGATACAATGGGGGTCGATAAGGTTAATTTGTTTCTTCTTCACTCCCAACTCATAGAGGATGACTATCAACTGCCTTTTTTAAATGAACATAGAGCTACAAATGCCACCACTCTTTCATGTTATTACAATGCGGTAATTCCAGCTTTTGAAATGTTAAAAAAAGAAGGAAAAATTGATCACTGGGGAATTGGACTAGGGCAAGAAGAAGCTCTTATTAAAGCTATAAATCATGAGCATCCACCTGAGGCTATGCAGTGCGCAGTAAACATTTTAAATTCAATTGGTGCTATTGGGTATATGAGTGAAAAACCCGATCCCAGTAGAGTGTTACTAGAATGTCAAAAAAAAGATATACCGATTTTAGCTATTAGAGCTGTTCAAGCAGGGGCGCTTACTTCTAATATGGATAGAAAACCACATCCTTCAGGAATAGATAAGGCTGATTTCATGGACTTTGAAAGAGCCTTGCCTTTTAGAAAGCTTGCCAAGGAATGGGATGAATCTCCTGCATCTTTAGCGCATAGGTACGCTCTGAGTGTTCAAAAAGTAAGTTCTGTAATCTTAGGAATTAAAAATAGAAAAGAATTACAGGAATGTATTGATGCAGAAAGTAAGGGCAAACTTAGCTCTTATCAAATGGAAACTCTACAAAACCTCTTTTAAATATGAATATTTGATTTCATCATAATCTTAACTATAAAAAACTTACTAGTTCAGGTAATGCCGCTTCTACACTATCAGCAAGAAATGTTCTAAATATTCTAGATTCTGATATATTGCAAAGATGATTAAAAAAATAATACTAGGGTTAGTCTTTGTAATTTTTCTTTCAATCTCCGCAGGTAGGATTTTTCTTCCAGCTATGCTTGATAAACAAATGAACCCAGTCTCAGATCATTTGCCTTTTGTCGTGTCAGATAAGGCTAAAGAGTTGCACAAAACATTAATAATAGGCGATTGGCACTCAGATAGCGCTTTATGGAATCGAGATTTAAGCAAGACTTATGATTATGGTCATGAGGATATACCAAGGATGCAAACAGGAAATATAGCTTTGCAGATGTTTACAACAGTAACTAAATCACCTTCTGGTCAAAATTTTGACAGCAATGAGACGGACGCTAGAGATAATATTACTGCTCTAGCTATTGTCCAAGGTTGGCCAATTAAAACTTGGTCAAGTCTTACAGAAAGAGCAATCTTTCAGGCAGAAAAAATGCGTGATTTGTCACTTCGAGATTCTAAAAATTTAATGTTGATAGAGTCTCAATCTGATCTGAAGCAATTCATGATTAAAAGAGAATTAAATCCAACATTAATCGGTGGTCTTATTGGTACCGAAGGATCTCATGCTTTAGATGGGGACTTAACTAATATACAAAGGCTTTATAACAAAGGCTTTCGGATGATGAGTTTGCATCATTTCTTTGATAATAAGCTTGGGGGATCATTGCATGGGATAACTAAGCAAGGGTTAACTGATTTTGGTAAGCAGTCCATAATTGAGATGCTTCGCTTAAATATTATTATTGATGTTTCCCACTCTTCTGAAAATGTTGTCAAAGATGTTCTGGATATCACTAATAGACCCATTGTTGTTAGCCACACGGGCTTTAACGGATATTGTGAATCTCCTCGTAATATTAGCGATGGTTTAATGCAATCAATTGCTAAAAAAGGTGGATTAGTCGGTATTGGTTTTTGGGATGGAGCAATCTGTAACAATACCCCCAAATCAGTTGCTGAAGCTATTATGTATGGTATTGAGCTTATCGGCGTTGATCATGTAGCTTTAGGATCAGATTTTGATGGAACTATTACTCCAGGCTTTGATAGCTCAGAGCTTGTGGCAATAACGCATGAATTACTTGAACTAGGCTTAAGTGACTTACAGATTAGAAAAGTGATGGGTGGTAATATGTTTACTTTCTTGCAACAGAACTTACCCATAAATTAAACACAGTTTTAAATGATTAATTATCTTCGTCCTGTTTATCCCTTTCTTCTAGGACTGGGTTTTATTTTATGGTCCACAACATTCTTTAAATTAGCTCTTTTAAATAGCTTGGCTCAGTTAGTTCTTTTTACCTTAGTAGTATGTATACCTATTTGGCGAACTGGGAGAATGAGCTATGTAGATATAGGCTGGCCTTGGGGCTTAGTCTTACTTGGTATTATCAGTTTTTGTTTTAGCGATGGTTACTGGTTGAGGTCTCTTATTGTTAGTAGTGTAGTTATATTGATTGGACTTCGCATGGGTCTAGGTGCTCTAAAAATGTGGCGCTTGGGTTTATTAGAAAAAGAATTTCCTAGATATCAATATCAACGCATAGTTTGGAAAGAAGAGGGTAAAAATAATACAGCGCTAGCTTTGCAGATAGATGCTATTGCTCAAGGTTTAGCTAATGCATCATTTTTAGCATTGCCTGTTTTTATTATTGCCTCCAATAGCAGTCAAGAGTTTCTGCTATTAGAGTTAGTTGGTCTTGTTATTTGGATTCTGGCATTTACGATGGAATCTCTTGCTGATTTTCAGAAGGCTAGCTTTCTCCAAAAAATGAAGAAAGAGGGCAAATACAGTCAAGTGTGTAATGTTGGTCTTTGGAAATACTGTCGTCATCCTAACTATTTTGCAGAGTGGATGGTATGGAATGGTTTGGTCATCGCTGCTCTTCCTTCTTGGTTATCACTTAAAGCTTTTGAAAGTGAACCAGTGTGGTTGTTATTGGGGCTAGGACTTTTATTAGCCTCCAAATTTATGTATACCACTTTAGTTTATACAACAGGAGCCGTGCCATCAGAACACTTTTCTGTCCAGAAAAGACCCGGCTACAAAGACTATCAAAAGCAGACAAATCGTTTTTTTCCAGGAC
>Ga0209091_10000617_pt1 | contig 33453 bp, 44 predicted proteins | sample ArcticOcean_MG_C_6_FD_187438 | JGI IMG/M metagenome (GOLD analysis project Ga0209091, IMG submission 187438) | Marine microbial communities from western Arctic Ocean - ArcticOcean_MG_CB8_128 (SPAdes) (version 2) | ecosystem: Environmental > Aquatic > Marine > Oceanic | place: Arctic Ocean...
GTCAAGTTTTTATTGTGAGGATATATACGAGGAATACGTTTGCAATAGAGTCATACCAAAAGTTAAAGCAATTAAGACACCCGTCAGCATCCATCGCCATGTCATCAGTTTCTTTGCTTCTTCATGAAAGGATTTTAAGTCTTCTTTTATTTCATCTCGAAGGTCTGAAATCCGTTTATGAACTTCTTTATTGTCCTGTCTATTTTCCTTTACGTGGTTGTCCATGCTACGCGTCATAGCGATCATCTTTTCTTCTAGGATTGCTGTTTTGATAATATTATCTTGTACACGTTCTGGCATTGTTTCACTTTTTGCTTGAAGCAAGGTTTTCTTTTCTAAACGATGCCCATCTTCTGTTGCTTGATTCTCTTCTGTTGGCATGTGCATTTTCCCATTTGACGTTTTCTTTGGAATATCCCTTGCTATGGTCTTTTCTACCTAGATGCCATTCTCTATAACTTGGTTTTATTCCCTTAGAATCTGCTGTACGGGATAATTCTGCACATTCATCTTGCGATAGTGTAAATTCTTGGCCTTTGCTTTGGACGTGTTGTCGTTTAGCCTGCCAGTAAGTCTTCCATTCACTACTTGGATATATTTTTTGACTCACGTTCCACCAGTTCTTCCATCGCTCTACGAGCGAGGTCAGTATTTTTCATACCAATTTTTCGAAGTAAAGCATCATCACACAATTGTATGAGTTCTACTGCGTCCGATACCTGTTTTTTCTTTCGTGCTTTCGCCATTATTTTTTACCCTTGCCTCTGTTCATAATACGGGAATAAGTTTCACGATATGCTTTTGTTCGCCCGTCAACCTGTTTTTCATTTTGTTGGCGCAACGAACGGAATCCTGATTTTCTTACTTTTGGTCTAGTTCCAAATAGATCTGCTTCTTTTTTAACTTTATTTGAGGCAGCAGCATCAACCACGCCAACACAACCACACGATTCAGCGACTTCTTCGCTCACAATATAATCTGCTTTTTTGTCCATACGAAGACCAGCAAATGAGGACATTGTAAAACGACCACTCTGACGATTGCTCCATCGTACAACAACTCCTGGCTTACCTGATACTTTCTCAAGTTTCTCAACTTTGCCATAAAGCATTTTATTCTTATCCTTCATAGCAACTGAGGTACCAACAGAAAGATTAAACTGGGCTTCAGCAACAAGTTCGTCGATATCAGCAACATCATTTTTTTGTTGGTCAACGTTGCCTGACTCTGAAGGTCGTTTCTTAGGTTTAGACTTAGTAACGTCTACACCATGTTTTTCATGTTGACCTTTGTACTGATTCATTGTCTCAGAACTATGGTCATGACCGTCACCCTCTTTAGGAGTCGATATTTTTTCTTGGAGGGAGGACTTTTTAGCGAAAAAAGGATGCGAAAGAACGTGATCCAATGTTTGCTCACTTGCCTCATTTTCCATTTGATTCAATGTTTTATAGGTATTCATTTTTTATCCTTTTGTAATAGCAGGAGGGTCACCGCCATCTCCCTTAAACCAGTAATCTGATATCTTCGTGAAGGTAGCAAGAAAGCCACCGATTAAAATATTTAATAAATCTCTGAATGAATCCGAGATTTCAAAAAAGAAAAGTAAAATCACAACTATAATGAAAATGCTTATTGTGATAAGACTTATTGTAAGTCTTGCAGCAAATTGCCGAGTACGTGTTCTCTCCTCAAGTTCTGACTCATGGACTATAAGTTCAGCAGGAACACCTGCGTTAATTGCATCTGCAATCTCATCTAATTGAGTATGAGGATTTTTCGACCTCGAATTTTGTTCTTCCTCTGCCATGTCACTCTCTTCCAAACTTTCAGGTTTATTATAAGTTGCTCGATTTATTTTCTGTTTCACATTCAACATAATATCTTTCCTTCAATTCCGATGATATATTCCCAAATCTCAAATATTGCATTTCACCTGATTGTTTATTCTGAACAATGATCGGGGCAGAAGGATTCTTTTTACCATATTCTTTGATCTGCTCAACACCATTAGATTCACCAACAACTTTATTCCATCGTTGGTATTTCTCACGACCCCATTTACATTGGTCGTAGACTTCTGGAGATACTTTAAAAATAGGAGTACCAGTCTCCTCGATACCCTCTCTCATTAATTTAATCATTGTTTCCATAGTTCCACCAAGAACCCGTATTCCCAGAACAGCATCTTTCCAGTTCTCGCCCGTATGTTTTTTCCATACTCTCATCAAAGGTTTTGCTTTTTTGGAATCAAAGGAAAAGTTATCAGATTTTGGATTGTAGAAAACTTTACCATACTTAGGATGATCAATAATAACATCGTCACCTTTGGAACCCATAACTTCACCAGGTGCCTTCAGTTTCTTGAGCAACTTGTCTATTTTGTTTTCGATTGGAGATTCATCGAGTTCTACTTGCTCCTCATTTTCCTTTTCGATTTCTTCCACCTCAGCCTCAGTTACTAACTGTGCTTCTGACATCCAGAGTGCCTCTGATATTTGTTGTCTTTGGAAATCATCTAGAGCATTTACAACTGTCACAAATTCTTCTTCATCGAGAGATTCTATATCAAGACCGATAGCCTCACAGAAAGTCAGTGCTGAATCGACTGTAGTTTGTGTCCATTCCTCTCGTTCGAAGAGTTCTAGCATTGCCGTATCGACAGATTCACTCTTCATTTTCTTTCTCCTAAAAGGTTCGGTAAATCCTTTGATTTGCCCAGAACCAGCATTATTCGTTGGCGCACCTTCTTCTTGTTCTACAGGTTCAATCTCAGAAATTCCACCGCCTATTAGCTCATCAACAAAATCCTGAAGTCCTGCCTTGTTCAAAACACGATCATCAAGTCTTGCTCGTTTCATATCCATTTTAAATTTTTTGACATTACCCTTTGCTTTTTCCCATATGTCGGAAATCTTCTGGATCATGTCTTCATCTGTGTTTGGATTTTTTGCTGCCTCAAGCATAACTTGAACCAGATTATCTGATACTGCGTAATCCATTTCTTCCTTCATTAAGAGTGCTGTAGCAGCAGCAACACCTGCTAGCATGCTACCACCTCCTGGTATGAATGACATTAATTTCTTAATATTCCAAATAACCCTGTCGAGAAGAGTATATGCCTTGCGTTCCTTTTCGGATACAAGTTCCTTCATCTTCTTGAGGATTCTGCCTTTTTTGTCTATAATGCCGAGTTTGTATGCTTCAGTTTTCTCAAAAGGGGTAGCCATTTTCTTAACAAAAAAGTAAGCAGTTGCCAGATTAAAGGCACCTGATAGTAATCCCTCATTAAGTTGCTTATACGATTTAACCATTAAGTTCTTCCCTTGCTACTTCCAAAGCATTCTTTTCTATTTCGATTTCGCCCACGTTAATCGTGCTTCCGTTAACACCTCTCACTTGCTGGGGGCACCTCTCCAAAAATACCAGAAACATTTTGAGCAGTGCCCAGTTCTCTGGTGGAACTTTGAAGAATAGTAACCTTTGTGCCGCAGGTGTCTGAAAGACGTTAAAGTAAACTATTATATGGTTCATACACAATCGACTCTTCAAATAACCTTTTCTACGATAGTTATTGAAGTGTCGATTGATATATTTTGTAGTGTTTAGATCAGCCATGAACTCTCTGGTTGTTGAATGCTCTTTAAGTTTATAGTTCAAACTCGCAAACAACAACCAGTTTTCATTACTGATGTCGTCAAATGGTTTCATAACGAAAAAGTGATGGTTTACTCGAACCACTCCTGTATGAGTTTTTCGCCCGTCACTGCTTCAAGTGCTTCAGCAAGTTTGACAATATTAATTTTTCTATGTCTCAACTTACCGCCGACTGGACAGAGATCATGGATCTCATAGTCTCTTGCTGCGTCATCTGTGTGAGCAGAAATCTTTGTTTCGTTTCCTGCTGAGTCCATAACGTGAACAGCAGAATCACCACCATCCAACTTAGCATACATATATGCTTGAGTTTGAAGACCAGATGCGCTACCGACTGTAGTACCATCAGGTAAACCTGAACCAGATGTAATCTGTTGGAGAATTACTGCACCCTTAATATCGCTAGCACCGCCATTTGACAGTGATGAAGAAACTACCGAAGAGTTACCTACGATAACAGGAACTGCATCGAAACGAAATTTGCCAGGACCATAGTGGTGAAATCCTACGCCACCTGATACTGATGCACCTATACTAGTATTTGAGGCCATGATGAAACCATCCTGAGAAGTAGAAGTGTACTTCATTTCTCTGAGGTCTCCATCAAATGTTAAGGACTCGCCTGCTGTATCAGTGAACCAGGATACGTTGGCACCTGAAGTTCCGTCTGCTCCAATGGTAAAGGAACCATGAAGTTGGAATCCATTTGAATCAGCAACGTTTGCTACTAAAGCATCAGTTGCCCCATTCCAAAAAATACCTTTGGCTCCAGTTGATCCCCATGCTTGAATAACAGGGTTAGCTGTTCCACCTGCAGTACCGAGATACAGACCACCTAACATGCTTGTGTCATTCTGATTTATTAAAGTAGAAGCAGAAGCATCCCATACCATATTTCCGGAAACACCAGAAAAGGTAATGTCATTTTGAGTTGCACCATCACCGAAAGTCCACTCACCAAACCAATTGGTTGAAGTGATGTTACCATTCAGTCCGTTAGTAGCACTGTCAAAATAGATGGACTTACTTGAAGATCCTTGAATTTTAAGATCAGATCCTGTAGTATCGTCACCGAGCTGTGTAGCACCTTGTACATACATTGCTCCAGTTGTATTAGCAACTATTTGAGCAGGTTTTGCGGCCATTAATGTTGAGGTCATTTTCTGCCAGTGCATCATGTCAGTAGCAACTCCGTCAGCACCCATTGCCTGTACATCTTGACCGACTGTTGAGTTACCGACCATCACGCTGTTTGCTATAACATTGAGTCTACCGGAGATTTCTACATGCTGGTCACCATCAGTTGTGATATGCCCAGTGTCTCCGTAAACTTCCATCTTCTTGCCGTTTCCTACACCAGTAGCACCGACAACAACGTTGGCAGCAGCAGCATTCATATAACCAGTAAGGTTATTGTAACCATAATGGTTTAGAACGACTTGTGGATTCAGAGTAGCATCCCCGACAGTCATTGACTGTTGGAAAGATGTATTTACGTTAAAAATATGAGTATCGTTTGCTGTAACAAACTGCTGGTTCGCATTTGTACTTGATCCATAAATCGTCAGATTACACGGAGAAGAAGCAGAACCGAATGTTACGTTAGCAGGGATGAATGAGAAAAAATTAGCCAAGGAAATCTTGGTGTTTCTCGCACTCGGGTTAAAATCAATTAGATGAAGTACATCATCTGCCGACGTTGCTGAAATCTCAGTCAGGTCGGTTATTTTCCTATCAGCCATATTTTCCTTTGACTTACGTTAATTAAAAGATCGCGAAACATTTCACTTGCCTTGATAGTATGCGGCACGATTTTCGCCGTCATTTCTACCATACTTTTGAATATCCATTTGAGTTCCATCAAAATTCATGTTTCCATCTTCATCGGAAACAGGTCGAACTCCATATAAATATTCGATTGTATCGCAAGACTGTTCTAAGTTCATTCCTGCGGCACGATACAACTCAAGCATTCGATAGAGTTGCAGTTGTGTAATCTCAGGTTTACCATAGAGCTCCATATCTGCTTGAAGTGTTCCATCCCACATACCTTCGGAGATTAACTTCTTAGAGATACCTGTCTCTTCATCAAGTCTGAGAAATTTTTCTTTTACTTGAATTCGATGTTTAAAGGACTCAACCGAAAATCTTGGCTTAGATAATGCCTGTTCTCTTCGGCGAATCTGATCATCGATTGATTCACTTTTGGGTTTTGTTTCCACTTTTTCCTTTTTTCCTGACATCTCCACTTTTTTCTTGCCCTTCTTTTTATTTCCAGGCATCGGAGGTGAGGGTTTCTTTTGAATATCCACTGAACCTGTGCTCAATACGTTTTCGGGATCAGGTTGTTTTGGCATTTCGGGTGGAGCAGCAGCATCTTCGGGTGGAGCAGATTTATCGCCTACTGGATCACTTTTTTCATCGTCCTTTGGCGCATCTTCTTTATCTTTATCCTTACCCTTATCTTTTTTTTCTTCCACACACTCGCATGGTTCTTTGCCACACTTATCACATTTTTCTTCTTGTTGTTCTTTAGATTTGAATCCAGGATTATTAGGATCCATTTCTTTTTCAACAGAAGGATCGAGTGATTTCACTTTTTTTGCTTTAGCCTCGGCAGTTTTCTTACGTTCAGAACGTAAACCTGCCTTATGCTCTGCATGAACCAGGTCGACAATCTTGCTGGCTAGATTTACATACTTAGACATAAGTTCCTTTCTCTACTATTTAGGTTCGTTGCGTATGTCTGGATTCACAACGAATCCATTTTTTTGCATCCATCCTGTTCCCATTAGTACAGGGTAGTTCATATGACCACGATCTGCTAGAGAGAAACGGACAGGATATTCTTTTTTACGAAAGGTCATCGGAATGGTGACCACGGGTCGCCTTTCCTTTTCTGTACCGACTGCACCTTGAACAGTCTCAAATTCGTCAACTGGCATTGTTATTGTTTTGCCTGTTCGGCCAACTTTGAAAATGGCACGATTGTTCTTTGTTACCTTGAGATTTCTAGCATCAAGTGTAGATGAACCACCACAACCTGTATCCATTTTTGCCAGCATATCGCCCCAGGCAAATTTAACAGGTTCAATGACCCCAATCTCGGTTTTATTTCTAGACCAATTCTCTTCGTCTTGAAAATATGTGTGCATAAATTTTACTAGATCTGTGCCAACAATATCTTTTTTATCTTTGATGAAATAATATTTCCCAGATACACCAGGAGATCCATTCACTTCTATAATAGTATTTCCAAATTCGCCAACTCCGATATCAACACCACAAAATCTCATATGCATAGCATTGGCAGCAAGTTCTGCCATCCTAACCATCTCAGGAGTTGGTCGGAAAGGTTCATAAGCTGAACCAAGTTTAATATTTGTTCTAAAATCTTTATCTGCCTTAAATCTTCTCATAGCGAAAACTGCTTCACCCATCAGAACACCAACACGAATATCATATTTGATAGGAAGGTACTGCTGTAATAGGATTTCTTTTTTGTCTATGTCAAAGGCATCAACGACAGATCTGAGAGAGTCCATTGACTCAATTTTCATTACCCCTTTGCCCTGAGAACCTGTCACAGTTTTGAGAATCATCGGGAACTTGCCACCAACTGTCTTCATAGCATCATCTAACACGGCAGGGTGGACGATAGAAGTAATCGGTGTTGGCAGTTTGGCCTCAACAAGAATACGGGAAGTCGTGAGTTTGTTTCTCGCATTTTTCATGCTACTGATCTCATTGAGCATGGCTACACCAATTGTCTCAAGAGACTCAACAATACCCAATCGTGACTCATCAACCAATACTGACCCCAAAGGAATAGCAAAAGTTTCATTCACAGTTATGGGAAGATTATCAAGTTTACCATTATAATTATTGATGGTAATTTTACCTGATCTAATCTTCTTGGTATCCAAATAGCATTCATCTACGTAAACGATATAGGTATTTTTCATCGCACCCCAAAATTTCTGAGGATTGCTATCTTGAGGATTTGAAATTGTGAGTATAAGAAACGTAGGTTCCTTGACTTCTTCAAATATAGTCTTGAATTTTTTCATTAGGATTTACTTCCCCTGTCCTCTGTATTTTTTCCAACCTCTTCTCTTATGCTTATTGGTTGGTCTAGAAAACGGCGATTTACCTATGCTCGTCCGTTTCTTTATTCCTGTTTCTTCATGCGCAAAAATACCACGTCGAATCAATCAAACTCCTTCATTATTTTGCACCCATTGCTTTTCTTACTGCAATAAACAATTTTTTGACATCGGGTACACTTAGTTTATCAGGACTAGCAAGCACAAAATGCTCGTAGTCGTTTTCCATTGCGAATGTTCGCATTTTACCTGCTGACATACCCTCAGCATTATCAGCGTCAGGATCTCTATCACCTCCAGAGACAACCTGCAACTTAACACCAATATCCTTATCCTTGTCAGGATGTCCCGAGTACTTCTTAAACATCGTAGTGTACTGAGGGACTCGATCTGATCCTGCTATAAAATAAACGTGAGTATAACCTTCGTCACGCAGTTTATAGACTACATCAAAAGGATTATTGACGGTGTCGTTTTTAATGATGTCACGTCCAAATGCCTTTTGACAGATCTTGACTTTAGTTCTATAGTCAAGAGGATCTTTTTTAGAATTTTGAGTGTGAGAAAGAAAAACCATTGGCGTGCCTGAGTTACGTTTGGCAACTCCCAACATTACATCGATCAGTTTGCTGTGACCAATGCTTGGAGGATTCAGTCTACCAAAAGTAACTACTGCTACCTTTTCGTTTTTTGCTTCTTTGATAAAACTGTTGTATGACTTCATGCGTCTACTTACAACTTCACTTTAGTAGTTGGTTTAGAACCCCAACCTTCTTGATTCTTTCTGATTTCCTCTTCCCAATATTCTTTGGAAGTTTGGACAGCAGTAGCTTGTGCCTTACGGACTGCTTGTTCCCAAGTAATCTCTTCTTTGGCCATATTTTTGCCACCAGTTCCATTATCCTTTTTGGATTTTTTGATTGCTTTATGGGTCTCAGGTTTCATAGTGACAGGATGGGTTTTTCCATCAATTTCTACTGTCTTTTCGCCCTTTGACGCAGCATGAGCAACTGCTCCCATGAAGGAATCCTTCACCTGCTTTTTTTCGGTTAGGTCTTTAACCTGCTTTAATTCTAAATTCATATTATCCTTGCGTTGGTCCGTACTTCTCAAGAAGTTCTTGGACTCGTTGTTGATTAAGAGAATCTAACTCTTCTGCTACAGGAGCAGCTTTGCTTACTTTCTTAGTGGGATTTACGTGTCCCTCAGTATCTTCGACATTTGCCTTTTGCTCAGGTTTCTTGCCCGTAATAAATTTTTCTCTATCGTCCTTGCCTTCACCATCGTCCTTATTGGTGAAGTATTTTTCTTCGTAATCAGATGTTTGTTTTGAAAGAGGATGCTCTTGTATACCGTCCTTTTGGCCAGGAGTATGACTAGACTTTTGCTCATCTACATTATTAACTACATTTCTTATTGCATGCGCAAAACTCATAAGAGGTTTCCTCTCTACGGAATTCTCTTCCCTTTGATTAGTAACTACATTTTTTATTGCGTGTTCAAGTCTCATATTTTACCAACTTTTGATTGCGTTAAAGTTCGCCATGGAAAATTCCAAGCGATCTACTATTTTGACAGCATTACCTTTCATCTTATCCACGGCAACAAAACCTTCTGGACCGGTAACCCTGAATCCTGTCTCAGTCTTGACAAAGGTATCTGTCATTTGTTTTACTTTCTCCAGTTTCTTGACAATGTAGTCTTTGGCTTGCTGAATAGCATTCATCAAATCAAACACTATTTTAAGTTTTCCTTTCGAAGATGACAGGTCTTTAATAAACTTTTTTAAGTCAGTTGTTTTAGCATCGATGGTCTTTTGGGTTTTAAGTTTACCAATTTTTTTCATCTGCTTTTCTTCTAGGTATGCCAGCAGTTCTATTGCCATTTTTGCTGTATTAGCAATTTTCTGACCTTGCCTTATCTTAGAATTCATGAATGCTTTTACATCAACCCTCAACTTTTCGTCTTTGGCGAATCGCTCAATTAATGAATGATCTATCTTTTTGCCTATCTTCCTCGCACCATCAAGCATTCCACTAAACTTTTTGCTTTCTGTAGCAGTAAACATCGCAGTACCAGATGCATCAGAATACTCAGCATCCTGAATCCATACATCTTTCGGTGCCCGCAGTTTCTTTACGGCAGGATTAAATGATGCTCGGTATTCTGCGAGTTCTCCAGATCCTGAATAATCAGTATGGAAAACTACACCGAGTTTACACCCTTTTATTTGATTGGCAAAGGGAGTGCCTTTTGGAATGGCATAGACTATAGTATTTGGTTGAAACGTAACGTAGTCTGTTCCATCTATCGTTTTATTCTCAAGATCTTCAGACGTGAACATCATATCCCCTTGGAATACGTGTCCGTCGGGTATGCCAATATCTTTCAGTTTGGCGAGAGCGATTTTGAGTTTCGGGTTTAATCCCGAATCAGAATAATGCTCGTCAACGTCCTTAACAGTCTTACATAGTTTAGGATTCTGATTGAAAATGGATTTCGTTCCTACGAAGAACACCCCATCAGCAGGATCCTTACCACAGAAGATAGCAGGACTTCCGTCCCATTTGGTAGTTATTTTTACTGAAGATTTCGAACTCCCTCTCATCATCTCTTCTAGAGCATCCAAAAACTTGAATGCTGTCGAGACTCCCTCAACACCTCCGTTAAGGACTTCATCCTCAAGATGCTCGAGATGGAGGTTTTTGCCTTCTTTACCTTCGACAATAAACCCTGTCTCTGGAGCACGAAATGACGAAAATGCTAACATTATACCCTTTATAAAGATTTGCTCATTATTTAGGGTTACCGAACTGTTGCCACAGTAGGCACAGTAGTAACCACATTTGATGCAACAGTCATCATTTTCTGCAATACTTCTACTTTAAGTGCTGTAAGATGATAGAGTTCGGACTTGACTTCAACCGAGTTTACTTTCTGGAATCGGACAAAAACATCCGAATCATCGAGAGTGCCTCGGCGAACGTAGTCATAGGCGAGTTCGGTTGAATATGCATCAACCTCTAAGGGATCAACAAAATCGTACAGGGGATCACCTGCTGTATTGATATCTGCTTGATCTGCACAAGAGTATTCGTGGAGAATAACCTTTGCAAACTCGTGGGATAGTTCTGCTAGAACTGGGAGAGTGATCGCAACTTCTCGTCGATAGATTGGCTGAGAACAATAGAAACCAATATCTATCTTAGGTGTTTTACTATTCTTGGGGGCATAGGTAGACCCATCAAGATAACACTCGTTTGCCTCAAGACGTGAAGCGATCTTAACATTGAAGTTGGTACTGACTGAGAGAATTTCTGTGAGGTCGCGTGTTAGATTTGCCTCAACCTGTTGCCACGAAGTAGCATGATGATTTACGAAATGATCCCAGCATATATGCGCAGCATCGATCGTACCAAAGATACGATGCATTCTTTTTTCTTCGAACATAGGCCATATTAGTAATTCCAGTTACCGAATTCACGTTTGTTTGTCATTCTGTTATCAGTTCCTCTATCAAAGACAGGAGTATCATCTTTTTCCTTATCTTGTTTCGCCTTTTCACCTGGGCGATTAATGAGTGACTGATCTGCAACATCAAACAGACGCATTTTTGAACGATCGACTCCAATGACAAATTTCTTATGCAGAGACGGGTCATTGTATCGATTTTTGAGTTGCTTAATAAGAAGCAAACCTTTTTCGTCTAGTTCATCCGATGTTTGGATGCCGATGAAAAAGTCTGCCGTTGCCGGCAGCCCAAAACTTTCTGAGGTGTCTCCAAGGTCAATGTCAGACGACATGAATCCTGCACGATTCAACTGTGTCGCCGAGACGATGGGAACCTCAATCTCTACTGCAAATCCTCGTAGTTCTTCGGCAATGGACTTCACCAATTGGTAAAGATTATTGGCCATGTTCTTCATACGAGAAGATGCGCAAATGTTCAAATAATCAATGTAGATAATATCTGGTCGGATATTTCTCTTGATTTTTAATTCGTTGACAAGATGACGAAAGTGTCCGACATGCGCAGTGGCAGTCGGATATTCTTTGACAATCAAATTGCCTTTAACTGTACTACGGAGGCTCGCGATCTTTTTATCGAATACGTCGCGTGGTAACTCTCGTAATTGATGGATAGGAATGTCGAGCAAGTTTGCATCAATCCTTTCAGCGATTCGTTCCTCTGCCATCTCCATAGAGATGTAAAGAACATTTTTGCCAGCATACAAATTTGCTGCTGCACAATGACACATGAAAAGGGACTTACCAACACCTGTACCTGCCATCACTATGTTTAGTGTTTTATCTGGCAACCCACCATCAGTAATTTTGTTTAAGTAATCGAGATCAAACTCGATCTTCTTTTCCTTTGAATGATACCAGTCGAATCTTGCTTCAGAATCTTTCACATAATCATGCCCGATATTCGGATCGAAAGATACTGCTAATGCATCAGATAAGAGTTGTGGTATCGCTCCCTTATCTTCATTTGTTTTGCCATCAAAAATCTCGATGGATTTCATAATTGAATTATAGACTGCTTTGTCTTGACAGAACTGTTCAGTCTGATCACAAAGCCACTGCAGATCGGAGGCAGGATCTTCGGGTGTCAACTCATTGACTAACCCAACTGCTCCCTTAAAAACGTCCTCTGCTAAATTCTTTTTACTGAGATCAATACTCAGTGATTCTTGCGTTGGACATTTATTGTATTTATCAACAAAGGTAAACATTTCATTAAAGACGGTCCTTTGTATCGTGTCGTGAAAGTATTCGCTTCTGAGGAAGGGGATTGTCTTCCTCATGTAAGGTTCGTTAGTTAATAGATTCCGGAGTATTGTTTGCTCTATCAAGTCCATCTCTCGCTAAAATTTGAATTGCTATATGTTCAACTACTTCGTGAAATTCTTCTTTGTCCTCCTGCGTCCATTCTGCTTTTTTATCGGCAAGCGATCCTCCCTGAATCGCTACGACATCATAATCCAAATGGAGACGTCCTGCATTAGGATGGATTTCTCCAGTCTCTGGATGAGGATCATCTCCGATTACGCCTATGTTGTTTAGACGAATAATCGTTCCATCATATTTAGGGTGACGGACATCTATACAATGTTGCTCATCTTTTTTGTCTACAGGATTTAAGCACCATGCCCATTTAATTTCTGCTTGAGCCATGCCTTTTCGCCCCTCATACAAGGGATCCACTTCAGTCCGTAGAGGTGGTGGACTCTGCTGGTAACTCGCCATCTTCATTCTCCTCGTCATCTTCTGGCATAGGATCTGTTGAGGAATAAAGATATTCCTTAGATGCTCCCATGTCTATTTGTTCAAGAACCTGTTGAGTAAAATACTTTTCAGGATTATCATTAATTGTTTTACCAAACTGTTTAGTACCATCTGGAAGTTCGATCCTGGTAGATACACTTTTGAATATACCATAACGAATGGCGAGATCAAGAAGACCATAATAGCGATCCAGTCCCGAGTCATATCTAACAGCAACTTCCACTTGTTTATTTTCCTTGGTCAGACGAGACTTGTAGTTCTTCGCCCTAACAATGTTTCCAATTACTTCTGTGCCATCCTTGATCTTTTTCTTACTTAGAAAAATGATATTAGATGCCGCATATTTGAGACCTCCGCCTCCACCCATATCTTTCATTGGATAGTAAGAACCAATAACGTCAAAAGTATGGTTGGTGACAAAGATAGGAATATTTGCTTGCCCTGCTTTAAGAGTCAGGACACGAAACGCACCTCTGATAAGTTGAGCACGAGTCATGTCCCGAGTATCTTTACCCTCCTGCATATCATGCACCTCTTTTTCTGTTGAGAGGTTTCCCAAACTGTCGAGACACATAACCAAAGGAGGACGATTTTTCTCAGGAGTTTTGAAGTGAGACTCAATGACTTTTAATGCCTGTGATCGGAACTCCTGTATCGTAGTCACGGGCATGATGTACATACGTTTAGAGTCGATGCCTCGACTTTCTACCATTTCTTTGCTTAATGCAGATTCGCTCTCAAAGTATAAAACCCCACCATCTGGATTGCTATCAAGAAAGGATCGCACCATGCCCAGCACAAAAAAAGTCTTTCCCGTTGATTGCTCACCTGCGATAGCAGTAATTTTATTCGAGGGGAATCCCCCGAATATTGAGCCAGATACCAAAGCATTAAGTACAAAACTCCCGCTATCAATAAAATCGGTAACATCGCCAGCAGCAACACCTTCGGCGACTTTTCCAGCATATTCATTTTTTGTCTCCTTTACGAGATCATCAAAATAATCCATTATAATTTCCTTATTTCTATAACTCGCCAATTATATGGCGAGAGATTAAAAAACACATACAGGTCATCCCAAGTGCGACAAGTATGCTTGTATACCATGTTCGGGTCTTTGGGATTTTGTACTGTAATAAGTATACCACGAATATGGATACCTGTCAAGTTTTTATCCGAAGAAATCTTCGATGGTATTCCTCTTTTCAAGAGACCAACCAATTTTTTCAACAATGTCATCTAGAGGTAATTTATAGGTTTTGTCAAACATCAAATCTCTGTCAATGTATTTATCTAATCCAAACTCAGGAGGTAAACCATCGACCATAGCGATGACGTTCTCACGGATTGGATTCGGCATTTTGAGATAGACAAACTTGATTTTTTCTCCCTCTTGGATCCTCGCATACTTCTTCTCAACTTTGTGATCATTGAGAAGTTTATTGTAAAGCAAAGAACCTCGGACGTGAATAGGAGTGCCTAATTTGTAAATGTCCTGTCGATCACCGTATTTGGTAAGTCCCTTTACAGATCTCGGAAAGCAAACATCCTCAATAGGCATCTCATGAAACTCCTCTTTGAACCTACTTACAAATGCCTGTAAATTATCTTCATCTTTATTCATGATTACATCAAAGGATTTTTTGAGACTAGCACGACAAACAGCTGGCGTAGAAGATTTCACTGCCTCGATCCCCATCATTTTCAGTTTAGGTTCTTCATACTGAACACCTTCGTTGTTCCAAACATTGAGAATGTAGTGTTTTTTGGCAGTCCAAATAGCTTTGGAGGAAATACTTTCCCGTTTCATACTCATCTTTTGTTCAAAGGCATTTACGTACTCGGCCAGATCTTTATATGCCTCATCAATAACAGTTTGAATTGGTCCTTCGCCCAACTTGTCCAGAAACTCAACAATAGCAGTTTCCATTGGATTGAAAGGTACATCCTTATATCTATCCTCAACCATATCTTCCATACTAACATATAACGAATCTGTATCGGCAGCAATAACATAATCTTTTTCGTTTTTAAAAACATTGTTCATCCATTTGTTTACTGCTCGCTCAGCAGTCTTAATAGACAACTGTCCTGACAAAGTAACTGCTTCAGCAAGGTTGCGATTGTACCAACGGAAATGCACATTACCGAGGGCACCGTAAGCAGAGTTAAGAGAAATCTTACGAGCCATCTGCAGATTGTTCAGACTTGAGACAAGTTTACCCAGTCGTTGTTTTTCTACAGGGTCATCTGTATCTATCATCTCCTGCTCATGTTGTAGCATCTTTGTTTTAAAAATCGTACGATCGTCGTAGAACTGTTGCATCAGTTTAGGCAGAAACCCCTGCTTATCTGTGCTAAACTTTGCCCCATTTGGAGTCATCGTGTAACCCTCGGGTCGTTTGACTTTCTTATCTAGAAATGCTTGTACACCAGGAGTATCATCCATTCCAAGGTATGTCTCAGGGGAAATATTATACTGCATAATCAAATGAGGATACAGACTGTTTAAGTCAAAGGACATCACCCAGTTATACATACCAGGATGTACATCTTTCACAAATGCTCCCTCAACACTATCTCTATTTTCTGAGTCATGTCTGGGAGGAACTACAATCTTATCTCTCCAAAGAACATCATAGATTTTATTGTCCCACATTTGTACCTGAGTAAAACAAGCATCTGGTATAGACTTCATCGACATTGTCAGAGTCACAGCTGTCTCAATCAGTTTCATCTTATCCTCTAACTGGAGAATCAAGTCTACGTCTTGTATATTGTAGTCAAGGTACAGTTGGAAATCAGACTTCCATAATGTATGTAGACTGCCGTATTCCTCAAAGGACAGTTTACCTGTACCCAGTTCAACATTGGCAATGTGATCAAGTCGATACGACTCTTGGTTTTGGTAGGTAAACTTCTTGTATAATTCAATATAATCGAGCGTAGCAATGCCAAGTATGTTAAGGTACTTTTGAGGTTTACCCATAGAACCGTATGTATCTCGCATCGATGCTTTACCCCAGGGTGACCAGTTTTTATTTGTGTCGCCACCGCAAAGTTTTGCAATACGATTATGAAGGTAAGGCAAATCAAAGAAACGTACGTTCCATCCTGTGATAATATCGATATCAAGTTGTGCCCAGCGATGTATAAAATCATCGAGCAATGCCTTCTCATCCTGGATCAGAAAGAACTCTGCGTTCAGGTTCTTTTTGTTTTCCCATGGTTGGGATGCCCAAATGTAATACTTGCCCTGTACCCAAAGGGTAATGGCAGTTACAGGATAGTTTGCACCTTCTGGATCCGGGAAACCTTCTTCCGAAGATACCTCAATATCCATAAATCCTGTGCGAAATAGTTGGAAGTCAAACTCGATCTCTGGGGGAAAGTTCTCAGTTATCCATTGCTGAGCATATCTTTCATATCCATATATGGGAAAGTTCTCTACGTCCTTGTATCTTTCTTTCCAGACGTTTAGTTCTCGAGTGTTGCCGACTTTGAGTGGAGCGACGCATTTACCATCGTAGGTGCGCCATTCTGATTTACCTGTGGAATCAGGGACAAATAAGGTAGGTTGATAATCCCTGATTCTTTCTTTAATGCGTTTGCCGTCTTTGTATCCACGTACGACAATATCATTGTGATCTTTTGAGACTGATGTATAAAAATCCATTAATTTTCTATGCGTTGTTCCTCTTTTAATTTATCTATCCACTTATTAATTATACCACGAAAGGTACCAAGTGTCAAGTCTATTTTTGTTAGAATCTTAATTATTTTTTCGGTTCCCATGGTTTATAACCTTTCGAGTGTTTATTTATGAGCATCGCATTTTTGCGTTGTGCTCCCTCGTGATTGTATGAACAATGCACCCAACCCATATTAGGGTCGCCTGCTTTTGGATCAAAAAACTCAAGTATGAGTTGATCGAATTCTAAGTTGTTATAGATCCATGTTGCCAGCTCATCATTGGGAACTCTCATCACCTCAAGATCAATCGCTTGCCCTTTACAGTGTTGGGATTTCTTAGATCCTTTTACTGCAGTATTTAATTCAGGACTTCTATAGCATGAGTTGACTGTGACCACACCAAACTCTTCGCGAATAGGTTGCGCGATTTTATGTACAAGTGCCGTCATGGAAACGAGATGTTCCATCGATGGAGTATTATCAATATCAAGTCTCATTGCTGTACTCGATTTTGTTAATTCATTTAATGAAAAATTTTGACTAATGCGCATGATTTCCTTATTAGAGGGGAGGCAGTTACCTCCCCCACATGATTAATTAGATTCTTGAAGCATTTGTGCAGTAGAATCTGATCCCCCTATCGGGATGTTTCTTGCCTTCTTTTCATCGGGCAGGATGCGTTCCATCGTAACAATAAGCAAACCATTTTTGAAGTCTGCTCCCTTCACGACGACATCGTCAGATAGGGTAAACTTGCGGGTAAATGTACGTGCCGCGATACCACGATGAATGTACTTGTCTTCATCAAGGTCTTGTTCCCATCCTTTTATTGTCCCAACTGTAAGGACACCTTCTTCAAATTTGACTTCCAGCTGATCCTCGTGGAACCCTGCAAGAGCCATTTCAATCTTATATTGATCGCCTTCTTTAATAAGATTGTAAGGTGGATAGTTTGGTGGTGTTCCACCTTTTCCTGTAGAAATAGTATCCGAAACCTCGAAAAGTCTCTGGATCATATTATCGAACCCAACAGCATTGTTGAGAGCAGAATTGAAATCTTTAGGAAAATCGTGTGACCACTGATTGCGGTAAGTTACCATATTCACTCCTTTTAGGCAGTGTTAGAAAATTGAGTCCCATAAGGCGACTCGGCTAATCTCGGAATCCCTCACCTTTGAGGAAATGTCCGAGTCTGTGGATAAATATTACCCAGCAGAGATGTAAAATGCTGTCTGTGGCATAGGTGCCAGCATCGCATTTCAATAAATATTTAGGGTTTGGATTATTCATTGTATGTAACAATTATACCTGAATTTTGTAGAAATGTCAAGTTGTTTCGTCAGCACGTTTCCATGCGGTAGCACCAAGAATGGCACCCATTGCAATATGAAACATGCCACCATTTTGTAGTGTGTATGGTTGCCACATTGGAGGGAGGTTTGCGTAACAAATCGCTTGATCATATTTCACAAGGCACTCATTGAACATTTCTCGAATAGAAAGATTCCACCATGTAGCACCAACCATGAAATCAAAAACACAAATGGCAATATAGCAAAGTGCTAGCCAGTCTCTCCAATGCCTATGGAGGGTTTCGTTAATCATTATGCTTTTTTATTTTGTTTATTACGATAATTTTCGATGGCTGACTTGATTGCATCTTCTGCCAAAACAGAACAGTGAATTTTAACAGGGGGGAGAGAGAGTTCTTCCACAATTTCCACGTTGCTGAATTCTTCCGCCTCATCAATAGTTCGATTAATAACCCACTCAGTAGCAAGGGAACTGCTAGCGATAGCACTACCGCACCCAAAAGTTTTGAACTTCGCGTCTTCGATTTGACCAGTTTCATCGTTTACCTTTATTGAGAGTTGCATTACATCACCACACTCTGGAGCACCAACCAGACCTGTACCAACAGATGGATCATTTTTATCTAATGTTCCAACATTACTGGGGTTCTCAAAATGTCTGAGCACTTTTTCGCTGTAAGCCATTTTAATCCTTTATATTTTAAATGTTTTCATTTTATTCCTTATCCGTAAGGTCTTTTTTCTGTGTTTCGATGGGGAGCATTCTTATCTACGCATTGACGATAAGGATTAACATTATTTTGATTATCTATCCTCGTACCTCTTTTGTGCCCTTCTGTTCCCATCCAATAACCGAAGCATCCTGTTTTAATTTGTCTTACTGTTTCACACCCAACAACTGTCCATGTCGCCATCATTATAAAAATTAACAATAGCTTCTTCATTTATTTCTTTCTGTTTTTATGAATATCATATTTCTCCTACACTCCAGTGCTACCAAAACCACCATTGCGGTCAGTCTTATTAGCTGGAGGTTGATCAATTGTTTCAAATTTCACCTTTGGGCCATCTCGTAACAGTTCACCCTGAGCGATTCGTTCGTTCCATTTAATAATAATGTCACGTTCGGAATGATTTACGACAGGTATCATGCATTCTAAAACATAATCACAGTCAATTATTCCTGTACAATTTATCAATGACAATCCTTCTTTGATTGCCATGCCTGATCTTGGATGTATCCTTATTGAATGCCCATCTGGAATGTCAAATATTAAACCAGTGGGTATCAATGCTCTACTGTGGGGTCTTAACGTAACATGTTCAGTGGCAGTCACAAGTTTTCCTTTAGTATCCTCGGAAAACCCGTTATACGTTTTTATTGATTGCCCATCACTCCAGCAAGCATGTATGTCGAAACATGATGCTTGCTCACTACCATAATGTGGCAGTACGGATAGAAGATGCACAGGGTAGCATTTCAATGTAGCAGATTCTCTGCCTAATGTAATGCTATTCACTGTTACCCACGTTATATTTGGTCTCTAATGTCCATTCACCCTTTTCTTTGAATGAAAGGATTTTTAATGTATTCACAGGAGTTGTTGGATTCTCTGATTTAGATGGATCAACCAACTCGCATAGACCCCATTCTGAGATAAGATTGGCAATGGAATTTCTCCTTGCCATATCGGTTTCGCTCTCATGAAAGTCTGAAGGTTTACCGTCCAACTTAAATAATTCTTTAAAATGTACGAGATAGTATTTACCCTGCTTATGAAGAATATGACACGATTGGTATAACTTTTTCTCACGTTTGGATGCAATTCCAATGCGACCTAAAGTTTCTCGGATCTTCAAAAAATCGTCAGGGTGTTTGAGTCGTATCTCGACAAAAGACTCAATTAATTCCATATATAATCCCTATTAAAACAATAGAGATAATCACCCTTTATTTAGGTTTTTCCGCCTTCTGACGATTCAAACCATTCGAGTATCTCTTTTAGTTGATCTTTTGATAGTACCTTGATTGCCTGTTTCGCTTTTTCGTTAGAATATCCAAAAAACTTCTTAACAGAATCTTGATACTTAGATGTATTTCTTTTAGCCCATCTACCCCATCGTTTTTTAGCACGCAATCCGTAATAGAGAAAGTCATACTGCCAACGAGCAGGAATATCTGGTCTCATATTCATAAGATTAGCAGGAAGAACAGTTTCCTCATGCATGCCAAGTCCACGATTGATGATAAAGGGCGAGTATGCTCTTTCGTACTCTTCCCCTTCATCGCCATCAAGGTAATGGCCACCACTCTTATCATTCAAATTTTGAATCATTTTAAAGGGTGACGGTTTACTCATCGGCTACCTTTTGTGCTATTTTGTCAACAAATTGGTCTAATGGAGGATGTTCGTATTCACCCCATTGATCAACATGGTAAGTCCAGTTAATAGGATCTTGCTCATTACCTTTTGCTAATATAGAAATCCCTGTTACGTAGGAAAACCCTGCACCTCTTAGAAAATCAACAAACTTGCCTGTGACTTCTGTGAGTGTTTCTGAGCTAAATTCCATTTCAGTTCTATCGCCATCAGCAGTAGAACATTCAAACCGATAAGTTGGGTGTTCATAATAATCTGTCATTTTAATCCTTAAATTTACAATCGCTCATAATCTCAATGAGGCATGCTGTCAGATTCAAATCTTGGTCGGCAACAAAAGCAGATTGGTACTGGTATTTTGCCATATGCAAGACCATCTGAGGAATAGCAGAACTCGTGGGATCAAGTGCTTGATAAAATTCTTCATAAAGTTTTTTGTATAAAGAACTCATTTCCACATCAGAATTGTCAGATACCCACTTGCGTAGTATCTTAAAGTTCTTTTCTCGCATCGCAGGGATCAAGTCTGTTGTGTTAAGTTCTTGAATTTGTGCCAGGATTCCTGTATCGATGCGACCACCAATAGAGTATCTCTGAATTTCATTTAACGTTCGACGAAAATCTGGGAAATATTTCATCACTACTTCAGCGACGACCTTTTTATCCTCGACCTCGATATTCTCCTTTTCGCAGATGTTCATAACTCGGTTCATCATATCTGCGCAAAGAGTTGGTTTTTCCTTATGATTAATCCTAAAATCAATGACAGTCGTTCGACTGTGTAATGGTGGGATCAGACGATTTTTGAAATTGCATGTCATCACAAAAGAACAAGTAGCAGCGAACTGCTCAATAAATGCTCGAAGTGCTGCCTGTGCATCTGGCGTAAGGTAATCTGCCTCATCAAGGATTAAACATTTCCGGTCGTCAGTCATCGAGACTGTAGAACAAAAACCCATCATCTTCGTACGAAGTGTGTCGATGCCTCTTTCTTCCGAACAGTTTATGAACATTACGTCATATTTCAATTCGTTACAAAGTGACCTCGCAACCGTAGTTTTACCGATGCCTGCTCCTCCTGATAAAAGAAGGTTCGGCATTTTACCTTGAGCACAAAACTCCTTAAACACCTTCTTCATGTGCGCAGGGAGAATGCAGTCGTCAATAATTTTAGGTCGATACTTTTCTACGTAGAGAATGTTTTTGTCCATTATGCTCCAAATGTGGAGGTTGCTTCAGTCGCGATGAAGTACTTGTACTTATCTGAACCTGAAGTAAATTTCCCGATACCTTTAGAAGAGATTGAAACATTATAGTCTGTCGTAATTACTTTCAACGACTCGACCTTATAAATCATTTTGCAGGTCACACTGGATTGAGTTCCTAGAGGAACTTCCATAGAAGACGAGGAAGTATTATTGAGATCCTGCACGGATGCAATAAACTCGGTTCCTGGATTTCCAATGAAGACAACTTCAGGTAAACTGAGAGTCGCCGATGCTTTACGAATCTTCTCTAGATTGTCAGATGAAAGGATGAAGTTCACTTCTGCTTCTGGGAACTGTATTTCCTTTTCGGGTGGCTTGACAACGAGAGATTCGTCGGCACAAGTGTAGTTTATCGTAGTACCAGTAAACTGCATCTTGACCTGCTTATTTGACATCTCAAGATCAGCACGATCGAACATTGACATTGCTCCGATGAACTGATTGAGATTATATATTGCGAAACGAGTTGGAATCGTTTCTTCGATCTTCGCCTCAGCGAGGATTGACTTATTTACTGCTACAGTTCGCAGTCTTGTTCCTTCTTCAAATACTATCGACTCGTTAATGGTCGAAAAGTTTTTCAGAATAGCTACTGTTTCATCACTTAATTTCATAATCATTTCCCTTTCTTAAAGGCATAATGGTACATAAGCACCAGATAATGCATTGCTTTCAGTAAATCCTTAGGGTTTTTGCCGTCCTTCTTTCCGAATCGAATCAGATATTTGATAGCGCACCCTCTTGTAAAATCTTCGGCAATGCCAATAGAATCAAAGACATCCTGTATTTGAATATCTCTGTCAGTGTCAACATAATGCTGACCATACGTGGACTGAATATACTCGCTTAATTCCTTGAGTGTTTCAGTCTCGTGGTAAGAATTGGCAAATTTGGTCACTTCTTTTTACCTTTTTTCTTTTTTGCTGTTGCTTTCTTCGGAGCAGGAGGAGCACCCTCCTTAGTAATTTCTGCTTTCTTCTTGTCTTCGATTTCCTTTTTCTTCCATTCAGGCATCGGAGTCAAAGAGAATAGCTCACCATCTTTCATATCTGCCTGCGCAGGATTCATCTGTGAGGCAGGGGATCCTGGAAACTGTGCTTTTCCTGATGGATCATTATCACTTGCCTTTGGGATAGTCCCGTGCTTTTTCAGGTGCATTTGCCTACCTTGAATCTCCGCTATAGCACCCATATGTCCTTCGAATATATAGGATCCGATATGGCGCAACTGTATCCAAGGGCAGAACCAAATCTTAACACCCATTTTCCTGGCCATCTGACAAAAGAGGTAATCCTCTGAGAGATAACGATCAGTATTATTAGTTGCTTCTTTTGGTAGCCACTCTTCATTATCAATAAGTGTATCAAAATACGCATGTATGTAACGAGATCCATCAAAATGTTCCGAACGATTGTGATCAGGACGATATTTGAACTTAGGATACGTCACCTCATATTCCTCGAATACAGATCTATGAATAAGAAGAAATCCTGTGCCTGCTTCAAGTACAGGTACAGGTTCGGACAATTTGACTTCTGATCCACCATCTTCGACAGATGGATTAAATACAAAATCACCCGTAAATCGTTTTAGTACATCAGCATTACCTTTGTTATCTTCTACAACACCAAGTTGTGTAGCAGCATGGACTTGTTCCCATGCGATAGTTTTCTTTGTATAAGGTGCTCCGATTATTCGTCTGTCATCTTTACCCGGACCTGCTAAAGCAAGCATGGCAAGAGCATCACGTGGATCAAAATGTATGTCAGCATCAATAAACAGAAGATACTCAAGAGGTTTTCCGTCATTATCTACAGATCGAAGGAACTCGTCAACTAAGTAGTTGCGTGCCCGTGTTATCAGGGATTCGTTAAAAATGTAGTAGAACCTATGGGGAACTGACTGCATTCCAAGAAGCATTGCCAGATCGATACATGCTTTCGCATACATTCCGTGACATTGTCCGCCATACATCGGTGTGGCTATCATCATTGACTTGCCACCTAAGGTTTCTTTATCTAACTTTATTTCCATTCACTTGCCTTTCATAATCATAGTTTCTTTTTTATCAATCATCAGCATTAAGTATAACTGATTTTTGAGGATTTGTCAAGTTTTTACTGTTATCGTAGTTGTTGTAAATAAAATGCTTGGAGGATCGGCAGTGAGATGTTATTCCACCGATTTTGGAGATGAGTCCACATACTTGACATTGATATAATTTATTGGCAGATCGTTTTCCACCTGCTCTTTTCGCTTCTTTAGTAAACATAATATAATTTTGGTGGGGACAGATTACTGTGTGAGGTTTCGTCCTAATTGGTTCTGCGCCACACAATGTCTGCCCCCTGTCGATCGACTCATTATTTAGGGTTAATAAGGACTATCCTGAGGTTCTTCTTCATCTGTAGGACTGACAGGTTCCTCTTGTGCATGTATCCCTTCGTCTACTTTCTCATATAAATCCAAAAAGGATTGTCGAGTGATATCGTCGAATCGATTAGTACAGAGCCCGATTGCTTTCATCTTGTCTCCGAAGATGGAGTATGCTCTGATAATATGTACCAGTCTACGAGTAGCAATCATTTCATCGATCCCTCCCTCGTAAAAAGTTACACGAGTTATATTCGCCCAATCGACCAGTTTGGTGGCGAAGTTCTCATCGACCTTGCCGACGGCACGCATATGGTTGAGTATCATTTTGATTTCCATAGACTTGCTCGCATATGGTTGCTCAAATGTAACAGGGAAGCGATCAAGGAATGCCTCATTGTGAATGTTTGTTCCAATGTACCTACCGTCCTCGCTACCTTTACCTTTGGTATTGGCAGTCGCTATGATATTAAATCCATTTTTCGGATAGACGTAAGTATTGATTTTCTTAATAAAAAGAGGTTTACCCTCAAGGACTGATTGGAGGGACATGATCTTGGAACTCGCCAAGTCATATTCATCTAAAAGGAGGACTGCACCTCGTTTCATGGCAGTCGGCACGGGACCATCTTGCCAGACAGTTTTGCCGTCAATTAAGACGTAATGTCCGAGCAAATCATCCTCATCAGTTTCAACTGTGAAATTGACCCTGACGCATTCTTTTGTCAGGCGAGCGCATGCTTGCTCAACCTGAAAGGTTTTTCCGTTTCCGGAGTGACCAGTGATTACCATTGGGTAAAACATATTAGATTTCAGAACAGCATGTATGTCCCGAAAGTTCCCCCAGGCAACAAACTCTTCTGATTTTTGTGGTACAAGATTATCGCCAGCAACGTCTAGAACATCAGCAGTCGCTTTTACTGTTTCTATAGACGAAACAGGAGCAGTCACAGCAACCTCTTCAATCGAAGCAGAAGTGATAGCAGCAGTATTACTAAAATTCCATCTACCCCGACCCGATTTGAATGTATCCACCACTGTCCAGTTGGAAGGGGTGATCTCAAGTTCAGTACAGACTTCCTGTACTTCCCGAGAAGTGACAGTTCTCTCCTCAAATTTGGTAGACATGATTTTTAGGAACTCACTATTCTCAAGTTTTCTTTTAGACATTTGACCTTTTATTCAGAGTAGAATGGCAAGATTGCCTTTTTTTATTTCACTATAACAATTATACCACATGTAATGCAAAATGTCAAGCGAAATCATGCGATTTCTTGAATAAAATTCCCCACCAGGAATCTTTGCTTGAGTCTGTTCTTATTCATATTACGGAAGGCAGACCGAACAGTATTGAGTTTGTCTCCTGCTTCTAGACCCTCAAACTTCTTCTCAGCATCGTCTTTTATTCTAAATGCTTTATTAAGTATTGTGTAAATGCTATCGATCTCTTCGTCATCAGTCTTAACCCAACCATTTTTCCTGATATCATGCTTAAGATCGAACCAGTTTTTATTTGCTTTTTCACCAGCACTTGGCTCGACACGATTAACAATATTCATATAAATAGTATTAGATCCTGTTGATTTCCTATAAAGATCCATCAGAGACTTGGTCATCGCCCAGCCATAATGTCTCATCCTGGTTCCTCTTTTCATTACTACTTGTTCGTGTGTCTTAGGATCTCTAATATAGACCGTATCATTCCCCAAACTGAAATGTCCAAATTCTCCAAACACAGAGTCGTCTTCTGTTTTAGATTCCCGTTCAGCATAGTATCTTACGTTAGAATGGGAATCTCCATCAGACATGAATATTGTATTTACTATATCCAGATTATATATTTTGCGAAAGTTTTTACAAAGACCGATACCGTTAATAATCGCTTCGTTAAGAGGAGTGCCTCCCATAGGAACAGGATGAGATCCATAGTTTGGATGCTCAATCAGTGCTCGGCAGATACGTTGAAAGTCAGAAGATGATTGCCTGTCAGTAAAAAGTTCGTAGAGACAAAGACTTGGATCAAATGTCAAATCTCCTGCCTTAAAATTAAGAAGATCTGTACTTCTCATCATGCCGTAGAGGCTTGGCTCGGAAGCATCTGGATCGCGATTTTTCAGTATCATTTTACCCAGTTTGTTCTGGGATCCGTTAGTAAATCCGTAGATTCTATAAGGGATTTTTACCTGCCGGCAAAACATTGCCATCAACACAGACTGGGCAATTACGTCAGTCAGAATATTCATCATCGATCCTGACAAATCAATATAGAAAATCAGACCATGATTTTTGCCCTCAGGTGTATGCAATATGGACTTGAAGATTTTGTCGTCGATCTTGTATTTGTGTAAAGCAGACGTATTCAAAATTCCTGTCTGGGAAATCTTCGCTCGCTTTGCCATGCTAGCAGACTTGCGCATCTCAAATTCTTTAACCATGTATGAGATAATCGGTTTATTGACCTGATTAAAATGCTCAAGACTTTCGTACTGACCAGGATAATGCCAGTAAGAAGAACTTCCTTGCGTTTTTCTAAAGTTTACTATTTCCTCAGAAGGTATTATGCAGTCTTCGATTACCGTCTTGTAATCTGCGACAAAAAGTTCAGGATCTAGATCTGGGAGATTTACGTAATGGAATGCACCAGACTCTTCTAGACTAACTAAATCTTTTTCATTTTGGCGAAAAGCACGATCAGTCAGGGATTCCTGTGTGACATTGTGATCATCGTTAATATACGATCCTCCCTCATCATAATCATCATCCTCATTTTCTTCGTCTTCGTCTTCGTCGTTAACCTCGTCATTTTCTTTGCCCTCACCTTCGCTTTTACTTTCGCTTTTGGCTTTTTCTTCCTCGTCAGTCTCTTGGTTTTCTTCGCCATAACCAGGAGGCAGGTCTATTTTCTTTTGTTCTCTGTCCTCATCATCCTCTTCATCAAGATCATAATAAAGCATTTCCTGAAGGTCAGTAGATGCCTCTTCATCTTCAGCGTATGCCCAAAGATCTTCGACAAGATCAAGAACATCATCCCAGGACTCAAGGTCTCGACCTCGATCAATAAATTCCATTTCTTCTTCTGAGAACTTAATGTCCATAGCAAGACCGCATTTAAAATATAGATTGAATCGATCAACCATGGAAAGTACGTTGACATTGTTTTTGCGGACACCGAAGAAGTCTCGCTCCATTAGATTATGGTAACCACGTATCATATTCGCTCGGCCACCTGGGTATTTCCGTTTAATCTTTTTCTCAATACGGGCATCCTCGACTACGTTAATAAATCCTTTATATCGTTTTCCTTTGTCTTCTGGTGCAGAATGGAATCCATCCCTAGGAGTGTAGAGAGCATGGCCAACTTCGTGAAGTACGAACAGATCATATACATCACCCGTCATTTCCTTCAAGACTGGCAGGTATAATATTCGTTTTTTAGGATCAAATGCCGCAGTCTGCATCGATGGATCGTGTACGACCTCAAGACCTTCTTGGGCAAGAAGTTTTGCTAATTGGGATTTTTGCTCGTTCATTTTGTCTCCGATAAGAGTTCATTGTATGTAACAATTATACCACAGCTGCTGTGAAATGTCAAGTGAAATCTTATTTTTTTCAAAATAAAGTGGGAGGGGGATTGCGGGATTCTGTACTTTGGGGACTTCTTCGAAGATTGATTTAGGACACGTGACAGTGAATACTATTTCTTCTGTCACTTCTAGATCTTCATCATCGTATTTTGCGCAACTACTTAAGATTAGACTTAGTGTTGCTAATAGTAGTACGACACCTTTCGATTTTCTTTGCACAGTATTTGGCTCTTGTATCATCATCTGTAGTTTTTTGCTCCTTTTCCCAATTCTCTAAGGATTGCTCATGTCTTGTTATTGCTTCAATTTTTCTTTCTCGAACTCGTGGACCCAAAATATGCCTTTCTTATTCTAAATTATTACCAAATGTCGATTCCTTTTCAGAATCATCTACTACTTTGTCTAGGCCATCGGCCATATAAATACCTTTTTTTATAAAACTGTTTTTTTGACGGACCATTGATTCAAAAACATTAAACAATTTCTTACACCTAATATCGTGCATTTCGCTCAGGCCAGTCAGAACATTTAAGAGTTGATCCTCCGTCAATGGTCCGTCAGGATCGTCCACCATCCTGCTCGTAATTGCCTCAATATCGTCTTTCGTATTCCAGACGTTCATGATTTCTGCTTCTAAATTAAATCTATCGTATGTCTCTGATTCCATTTTCTCACCTTTTTTTATTTTCAATATAACAATTATACCACATCTAATCTAAAATGTCAAGCGAAATCTTATCTTTTTTTACTTATTTTCTAATTGATAATTGAACGCCATCATTCCTGGTTTTGATGGTGGAGTCATCTTTCTAAGATATACATGAATCATCATAGATCCTGTTGGAGAAGGAAATTTGAACGCAGGTTTGTTGGGTTTCATTCTCATTTTGATATCATCTGTTGCGTTAATTGGAAACTTCGCAAGTTTTCGTTTCTTGATTTCATCGCTAACGAGTTTGTCAAGTTTTTTATCGAGATTGGTTCTTCTTCGTTCTTCTTTATGGTAATTATTGAACGTCTTCATTTTTCTTTTCTCCTACTGGCCAATTTGTGCAATATGGATGTTCCGGATTCGTTCGTTTCTCAAAAGGAATGGGTTTTCTTTTTGGTTTGGGAGGGGCATCTTCTTCAGATGTATCATCTTGGAAGCGATCATATATCATTGTTTTCATACTTTATTTAGTCGCGTCGAGATCTCGACTTATGAAGACGGGAGTTGGTAATGGTATATTTAATAAAAATTTAGAAGCATTATTTCCTCTCATGTCTGATAACTTTTCACACGTTATCCATACAAGTCCGTGCTCATCACTATTGTATAATCTCACATAATAATCTTTGGGGAATGCCTCATCTATTTGTCTATAGAGTAGAGGATGCTTTTCGTAAAACTCCCAGCATAGTTTTTTACTCTTGAAGTGCTGGTCTATTTGTCCACTCAACGAAAATGTAAAAAGAATTATTGATGCCCACATAATGATTATTCACTTAAAACGTCTTTAATTTTGGCGGTCCCTGCGGGATTCGAACCCACGTTACTTGATCGACAATCAAGAGTCCTAGGCCAAACTAGACGAAGAGACCACTATTGCTTCTTTTTGCATGTTCCCTCTTTTCCACAATGAGGGCAGTACATTTTTTTTATTTTATATTCTTCTGTACTTGCGTAACTCCACCAGTTCATACAGTTTCCACAAATAAAATGATATAGAAGTTCTGTTGTGTACCCATGTATATGTATCATACTGCAGCAAATACGTGATATTTTAAAATTGTATAAATGAATCCTATAAAAAAGAATCCCATACCAAACTCGTGCAATCTTCTGTTGTCGCTGAGTACCATCGGAGTCATGACACATAACATAATGACTCTACCTATAACCTTCAGAGAATATAAATCTCCCTTATAGAATACAAAAAGATTTGCAAGAAGGCAAAGTTGTAGCACCCATGCTAGTCCTAATATAACTCTATGGAATCTATAATAGTATTCTTTTAGATTAACATTCGCCCCAGAATGGTCTTGTGGTGCGATTACCTCACAAAGCATAAACATTAAAAACGGAACTGCTAAAAACAACAAGTACGTAAATAAGTTCCAATTCCCGTCAGGAAAATATCGTAGATCGTTTAGCGGATAACACGTCCACCAAAACAATATAATAGTAAAAAATGTGATAAAGCACATACATGTGTGAACCCAGTAAAACTCCACATTTTCGCAGTCATATTTCTTTTCCAGTTCACTTGCTGTTTTCTCATCATATTTTTTCTCGATCTCTTCTGCTATCGAATCTTTCGCAATCAATGACGTCATGTTTGTCATCAATCTCACCATAGCCAAACCTAATATAAGGAAGGCAACCATAGCCAAGTGTTCGAATCTTTCCATATCTTTTCCCAGTATTCCGTGGTTGGAGTTACTGGGATCGAACCAGTGACCTTTTCTGTGTCAGAGAAATGCTCTCCCTCTGAGCTAAACTCCAAATAGTAGTACCATTTCTTTCATCAAATTCATAGAAGTTACTGTAGCAGGAATAACGCTACCTAGCATTACTGCTTTATCGTTCCAGTAGAATCCAACTGCTGTCCAAGAATATGCGCCGATTAAATAAAACAGTTGCCCCAATAAAGGCATGTCAGAATTCTGCAAGAATATTCCTCCTACTGCGAAAACCACTCCTATCCATTTGAGATAACTATCTGGGCCACCCGTAGGTGTGCTAGGGGAAACTTCCTCATACTGCTGAGACATTTCTTCAAGTTCTTCTTGAAGACGTTTCTTTTCTTTCGACAGTTGCATCGCAAGACTTCCTGCTTTGCTCATCTGTCTTTCTTCGTGCATTGCTTCAGCTTCTTTCGCTTTATCCATCATATAAACTTTGTATTTCAGGGTCTATAAACCCGTTATTTCAAGGTGTATGCGACCTTATTCTATGTTCCCAAAAAAATCATTGCCAAAATCTTCCCGCCTATTGCTCCGAATATTAACGACCAGAAGATGATCCACACGATGCTCATTTGGCTCCTTATGTTTCTTCCAAGTGGTTAGTATCACTAACCACTTCCAGATCTTGGTGGGGGAAATAGGATTCGCACCTACTCAGGCATAAGCCACCAGTTTTACAGACTGGCCCAACTCTCTCGCTTTGGCGTTCCCCCAAAATGTTAAAAGAAAAGATTTGTTGGGTAGAGATTAGACTATTCTTATTCTCACCCGATGGCACGTTACCGTTGGTCTTATTGAACAGACATCTTAACTTCATCTAATTAGATCACTTACTCGCACTCAGGTATGAAGTTCGTCCCCTCTCCCTGGCTTTAGTGTCGTTTGCCCAACAAATCTTATCTTATATCATTATTTAGTTAACACGTAATTTTCTTTTTAGCTAACTCTATAAAAGTTCCAACCTCAAAATCATCAAGAATTACACCCGTAGCAGATGTAGTAAGAAGCTGACCCACCTTAGGCCAGCCACCATTTATAGTTCCTTTAAATCCCTTGGACTGAGACCACATTGGATTATCTCCATCCCACTTATTTTTCGGGAGGAAAAAATACCGTACTGTTTCGTTGAATACATTTACCATAACCAACCGGATGTCTCCTGACTTCGGAGTTCCTGCGGCAGTTACACAGTTTGTTACTTGATATCGGAATGAGTATCCGTCACTCTTTGATGTAGTAACCAGTTTCATGCCGACAGTTTTACATTCGCTTCCATCTTCGAAATCACAGTGATCATCATCTGTGAATTTATAATTACCTACTTCTGCCATGGCCAACTCGACACCTCTCTGTACGTCAAGGACATCGAGGATTTTTCTCATTCCTTTGTCAAAGAGGGAGGATTCCATCAACACATGATCAAACAGGAGTTCCCGTGTCTTTCTTTCTTTATAGGTTTTGTCCTGCATTTCTTCGACGATTTTTCTTTCGTCAGATAAAGCAATATCTGCTCTCTTCTGTGCTTCGATCAATTTATCAAACAATGTACTCATCACGACCTCATCATTTTAGGGTTAATCAATTGTATGTAACAATTATACCACAAGTAACTTAAAATGTCAAGTGAAATCTTTATAATTTATGGTCTTGCGCCAACATAATCATTAACGATTCGTACCTTATGATGGCGACCACCATTTTGAAGTTCCCTCACTTTTTTCATTGCCGTATTAGCATTGTGATGGACTGCCACTTCAACACCGTCAGCAATAATCTTATAGATTTTTCGGATTCTTGCTCCATCATTCATATACATCACAACACTCCTTCAGAAGAATTGGCGATGTCCTTGTCTTCCCTTAACTCAATAAATCGTGGAAGAAAAAGAGAATCAGTATCTCGTCCTTCTGATGAAGTCCTTTGATTATACTCTATTTCAATAATCTTTCCCACTACATTCTCTTTTGTATACAGTTTTCTTTGCTCGTCTGAGAATCCAGTTCCGACATTCACTCGGATTTTCTTGTCCTCGGTCTCAGCAGTCAATGATCCCATAAATCCCGTTAATCTTCCAGACCCTTCTGTCCAATCAACTACCCGTAAATCCAGATCCTTGATTTCTTTGAACTTGACTGTCATCTTAGATCGTTCGTTTTTCCAACCAAAGGATCTATCCTTGAGGATTGTACCTTCTTCCCCTCTCTCAAGCATTTTGTGATAATGCGATTTTGCTTCGGCAAGATTATTTACGCTCTTTGTTTCTACTAACCGAAGTGCTCCATAAACGTCTTTTTCGAATGCTCTTTGCATGAGATCAAATCTCTCGGAATAGCGAAGTGGATCTTCTACATCCCCGCAAAAGACTGGCTCAGGAATGTAATCCCATACAGTCATTACAAGCATCGATGCCTCCTCTGGAGTAATCGTGCCTTTGTTTGCTTTGTTACAGATACCGTTACCGATTTGACGTGGTAAAATGTCTCCTTTTTCGTCCTTACAAATCAGCTCACCATCGAGTGTGATAGTAAACCCATCATTATACAGATCCAAAAAATCATACATCAATTTCGCGTCTTCGTCGAATACTCCGTGGACTTCAAAGAGTTTTCCTGCACGACTGCGGACCTCTACTGTTCCATCTTTCTGGATCCTTATATTACATCGCATTCCATCCATTTTGGTCTGGGAATACGCAGGATACAATATTTTACCAATATTCTTTTCTGAATATGAACTAGCCAGCATGCAAGGATATTCTGGTATGATACCCTTCCAAATCTTATTGGCTGTTTTTGCCGATATACCTACGTGTAATTTCCCGTCTAAAATCTTGGAAAGAACCTCGCGATCATTATCGCTAAGGCAGTCCCAGATTCTTGCCAAATAATGACGTCCTTCGTCACCAGTTTTTTCGCGACGTGACAGTACTCCCAGATGATCGATTGCATCGATCAAGTCCATCTCACCAAGAGCTTCACACATATTGTCTTCTGGAAGGACTTCTCTATATTCTCTAACATAGTACTGAGTGAATGGGTCGTAAGTCGCCCGTATCACTGCTTCAAGTGTTTTGTTATGCTTGTTGTCCCTGAGGACCTTTTCTTTATGGAGTCTGGAATTATCCGACCCAATCTCATCTAAGATCGTTTTAACAGTCATATTATTTATTATTTTAATTTTAGGATTTCAGAAAGGATGGATCATTGTCTGGATGACAACCTCCGTCTTCTTCTGATTCCAAACATGGTTCGCAGGTGTATTCAAACACTTTAGAACCATCTTCACATTTGATTTCTTCAAATCCAAAGTCTGGACTTTCATCGGTGTCTGATAGA
>Ga0209091_10000619_pt1 | contig 33429 bp, 24 predicted proteins | sample ArcticOcean_MG_C_6_FD_187438 | JGI IMG/M metagenome (GOLD analysis project Ga0209091, IMG submission 187438) | Marine microbial communities from western Arctic Ocean - ArcticOcean_MG_CB8_128 (SPAdes) (version 2) | ecosystem: Environmental > Aquatic > Marine > Oceanic | place: Arctic Ocean...
TATACCTTTTTACAGATGACCCAATATACTATTATCAGGGTGTTGCATTACCTCTTGCACTATGTTCAATACTATGGTTGATACCATGTTATCAATGGTATGAAGAACATATTGAAATGTGAACTATCGGCTATTCTCAATGTCTATCATAACCACCATTTCCCTTCCCAAGGCCCAGATGTTTTCTGTTCTAATGATACCTTTAACATTTCCATAAAAGTATACAGTTTAACGTCCTTTACGTTGCCTGTCTTATAGTATATATCTTTAGGAATCAGTAATTCTTTTCCTGTTGCTACGTCTATAACAAAAGAATCGTTTATTAGAATAAAAGCATGGCCGTATTCTATACCCTTTACATTATTACCTACACCAGTTACAGTAGCGTGTGCTAATTTAGCACTATCACCCATTTCGTGTCCTTTTGTTGTCATCCAGTCATAAGCATCACGGTAACAAGTACCGCCATCTTTCTCACCTTTAATGATATTATACCAATTCATTAAATCACTCTACAATACTTGTTTGTGTCTGTGGAGTATGTATTCTACCTAGCGGGTGACTACTAAAGAAAGTAGGTTGTGCCGGATAATATTTACCATAACCAAATGGTTTATCTCCGTCTAAATAAGTTTCTAAATCTTCAGGGAAGTCTAGTAGTGCTTGTCTATATACTGTTAACTGTGTTTGTCTAGCAGTAGTTAAGGCATTAAATACTAAAGGTTTACTTTGATACCAATCTACAAAGGTTTCCATAACCCAATTTCTACCTGCTCTTACCATATCCCATAGTTCTGCATCTGTTGGTGCAGGGCCATATTTATATCCGTCTTCATTATATTCTGTCATTTAATCACCTCAACTTAGTTCAAATCTAAATGTAACTCTTACTCTACCTATTTGGTTTAGAGAACTATAAGTTGAACCAGCCGCATCATGTAATGTTAAATTGAATGTATCTGCATCTGCAAAAGAAACATCAGGAGTAAAACTCTTTTGAACATGTGCTCCACCACTACCACTCATATTAAATGTATAATCTGTGGCAATTTCTGAACCGTTTTTATCAATTCTTATTTTGAAGTTATTTGAGCCAACCTCTGCTCCTACATTTCCTATCCAAAAGTGCATTTCTTTAAGAACACATGCTTTAGGTAGGATTACTTCTGTTCCTATTGTTCCTGAATCCGTGTTAGTATTGTTATTCATACCTGCACCGAAAGAGAATCTTTTACCATTTCTAAGTGCATCAGTAAAGTATTGGTCGTTCCATTCAGCAACCATATAGAAATCACTACTACCACCACCACCACCGGCATTTGCATCAACATATGCTTTTACATTTCCTTGAGTGCATAATTTAGTATCTGATGTACCTAGAGAATCATTGTTTTCAATTGTAGTGACTCTTACTCCACTGCCTCCTATTCTGAGACCGCTATCGGTCAAGTCTAATCTAGTTGTATTATTTGTTTTGAAAGTTTGAGTATCTGTTCCAAAAGTCATGTTGTTGTTAGTGTCATTTTGATGAATAATACTTGTACCGATTGTCACTGACCCTGCTGTTACATAATTAGCCGCAGTTAATGTTCCTGAAGTTGTATCGCTGGCATTATTCTTTAAGAAAGCATCATCTACATTGAAAGTAGTACCACTCAAAGTTAGATTAGTACCGCCTGAATAGGTTGTATTAGTATCAGTATTAGTAATTGCTCCTGACGCAGCACCAAGATAACCCCATTGTGTTGCTGAGATTGTTGAAGAACCTATGTTTTTTAATTGAGTAATTTCTCCTGATGCTAAATCATCGGTGAGGGCGTAATTGTTTGCACTAGCAGCAATAGCATCCAATTTAGTTTTTAGTGTAGTAGTAAAGTTCTGTTGTGTTAAGCCACCTGCACCAACCGAATATGTGGTATTAGTGTAATTATTAGCATGAACCGTTCCTGCACCATCAACCGTTAAATCAACAGTAGCGGTAGCCGAGGCAGCAATAGCATCCAATTTAGTTTTTAGTGTAGTAGTAAAGTTTTGTTGAGTCAATCCACCAGCACCAACAGAATAAGTTGTATTAGTCGGTGTAGCCCAAGTTAATCCACCTGTATTACCAGATTGTTTCGATAAGAATTGACCATTACTACCAGTGTTTGAAATCTTTAGATTTGCTTCATCAACTACGCTACTTGCTATTGTTAATGCTGTTGCTCCTGTAACTTCTCCGGTATGTGCTGTGTGGCTAAATGCTGTACCTGAAAGTGTAACGCCTGAACCTGCACTATATGTTGTGTTAGTGTTTGTTGTCTTTGCACTCCAACTAAATGAACCATCTGCATCCGAAGTTAAAACATATCCTGATGTTCCATTGCCAGAAACATTCAGTTGGTCTGCACCTATACCATTATCAGAAATCTTGAAAGTTAAATCGAATGGGTCTTCATTAGAACCAGGAGATACATCTGTAAAGTTTATGTCAAGACCAGCACCTTCAACAAACTTTAACTCTCTATTATGAGCCATAGTAACTTGTGTACCATCTCCATCATGTATGTCAAAGGTGGTTAATTGATTAGTGTTAGTGTTAGTAGTGTAACTAGGAGTAGCCCATACAGCAGTTCCACTTGAAGTATATTTCAAGAATTGGCCAGAAGCACCACCAGTAGGAATATGTTTGTTACCTGCTGTTGTTGGATGAGTGTAAACAGTATTGGGTGTTGTAACTGAACCACCTAAAGATATTGCTACACCGTTAATTGTTACACTACTATTAGTTAATGCACTATTAGCAATGTTGCTTAGAGTATTATTACTTGCATTAATTGTTTTATTGGTTAGAGTTTGTGATGCTATTAATTGCACAATGTTACTATTTGTAATAGAAGTAATCTTAGTAGCGGTGGCCGCATTTCCAGTTGTACTCTGATTAGCCGTAACATAACTGTAAGATAATATCTTATCTTGTATTGCAGCAGATGTCATCAGTTCAGTATTAACATCGTTAAACCCACTCCCTGAATCTTGAATAGTCGCAATCGCAACTGTTCCTGAATCCGATTCATCAAAAGTCCAATTACCTGTTGTGGTAAAACCGGCAGCAGTAATTACACCCGAAGTTGCATCATTGGCATTATTCTTTAAGAAAGCATCATCGACATTTAATGTGTTTCCACTTAATGTCATATTAGTCCCTGCTGCTCTTTGGGTGTTAGTGTCCGTGTTAGCAGAACTCAAAGTTACTGCATCTCCACTTGTAGTAATAGTCATACCACCAGCCGCTACTAATGTTAGAGTATCAGTTGCTGAATCAGCCGCAGCAGTTGTTTGCCCACTTACTGCTACATTGCTGAAAGCATTCTGATTGTTCTCTCCGCCAGCACCCGCCGCTATCCAAGTAAATCCTGTTGTAGCGTGGTCATAACTTAAAAGATAATTATCTTGACTTGAGCCTGGTGTGTTAGTAGCCTTTAATTTTGGTTCTAATATTGAGTTATCTGCAATCCTTGCAGCAGCAAAAGTACCACTTGTAATTTTAGACGTTGCTAAACTTGGTATTCTTGCATCTGCCAAAGCACCACTTGTAATTTTAGATGCTGCTAAACTTGGTATTCTATCTACATGGAATGACCCACTGGTTACTTTGGATGCTCCTAAACTAGGTATTCTAGCATCTAAAAAAGTACCACTGGTAATCTTTGAAGTAGCAAGGTTTGGTATTCTAGCATCTACTAAAGTTCCACTTGTTATCTTTGATGCTGCTAAAACAGGGATATGTGATGCTGAAAGATTCGGTGTAAATGTTGTACCGGATAATGTTAATCCACTACCTGCTGAATATGTCGTATCTTGTGTTGGTATTGTAAACGTAGCGTTTGGTATAGTTACTGTTTTATTACTGGTAGCAACAGCAGATTTTAAAATCATATCAATGTTGTCACTATTAACTCCTTCAAACACTACTCCATTAGATACAGAAGTAGTTAGTACATTGGCAGTAGTTGTAGTGCCTGTTACTATTACATTTCCAGGGAAAGTAGTGGTTGTTCCATCATCACCTATCTGTAATGCAGTACCAAAACCGCTAGCAAGTCTAGTCTTTAAAACAGACTCAGAAACGTTAACATCAGTGTTAGTTACCTTAGCATTGTTAGCAGTAATATGGTCGCGCTGCGTAGTTGTAATACCTACCTTTGCTGTATTGGCAGATATAGCAGAAGTCTGTCCTGAACTTATTCCTGTCTTTGCAGTATTGTTACTTATAGCAGTGGCTTGAGTGGATGTTATACCCGTTTTGGCTGTATTATTAGAAATAGCAGTCGCTTGTGTTGATGTTATTCCTGTTTTAGCCGTGTTAGTATTAACTGCTGATGCGGCAGTAAAACTTATTTTATCATTATTAGCAGTTATATGACCTGCTTGAGTAGAGGTTATTCCTGCCTTTGCATTGTTAGCAGTTATATGACCTGCTTGAGTAGTTGTTATGCCTGTTTTAGAAGTATTAGCAGTTATAGCACTAGACTGGCTTGAAGATATACCTGTCTTTGCGGTATTAGCAGTAATGGCAGAAGTCTGTCCTGAAGTTATACCTGTTTTAGAAGTGTTAGCAGTAATGGCAGATGTTTGACCACTTGTTATACCTGTTTTTGATGTGTTTGCTGATATAGCGTTTGATTGAGCAGTAGATATACCTGTCTTTGCTGTATTAGCCGTTATAGCAGATGATTGACCACTTGTTATTCCTGTTTTAGCGGTATTGGTAGCAATAGTATTAACAATAGAAGATGTGAAATTGACGCTAGTTAACCCATTATTACCTACTGAATATGTAGTATCATTATCAGCAGCCCAACTTAAGTTACCAGAACCATCATTCTTCAATATAGTATTAGCACCGCCTTGTGCAGCAGGGAGTGTGATACCGTAACTTGCTGTTATAGTAGCATGAGGTATTATTGAAACAAAATGAGATTCATCTGAATCAGCAAATGATATTCCTTCTCCTTGAGCATTAACAATAATTTTCTTTTGTGTAGTTATGTCTGTATCTCTAAAAGATGCTACTAGAGTTCTACCACCACTACCCGCAGTAGATGTATTTCCATAAATATGAACTTCTCCGTTTGCTGCTCTATTTTCTATTGCTACTGTATTGGAACTAGCAGTCATAAAGTTTCTAGCAGTACCTCCAGAGTCTACATATTGGAATACAGCCTCTCCACCACTAGCACCGCCTTCTGTTTGAAAATCAAACTTCATAGAACTTGGCCCAATTGTAACACTAGCGTTAGCCGAATCAGTATCTTTGAATAAGAAACTTCCTTGTGCCTTTTCAAATATTAAATCAGCATTACCTATTGCCTTTATTTTATGGCCATTAGCATCTAAATCTCCACCTAATTGTGGTGTAGTATCCGCGGCTAAACTTGATATACCGCCTGATTCAGATGGAGGTACAACCCATGTTCCATCTTGTCTAAGATACTTATTAGCATGTGTGCTATTACCACTCGCAACTAAACCAGAAGCATAACTGTTACTTGCTCCCATTACTGAGTATTGAGTGTTAGTATAATTGTTTGCATGAACTACACCTGTACCATCTGACGTTAAATCAACAGGTATTGAAGTATTACCTGCTAACGCATCTCCTGAGCCTGAGCCTACTGCAAGATTGCTTGTTCCTGCTCCAATATCTGACCTTGCTTCTGCATCTGTTCTTGTGGTAATAGTATGTGCTCCAGTATTATCAGTTACTATTTTCAAAAACTTTGTTTGGCTATTACCTAAATTACTTACCCCTAGTAATGCTTTACCCAAATTAGTTGCTCCAGATAATTGGCTGTTACCTACCGATATTGCTCCTTCATGTTGAGTTACACTTGCTTGTGAAATTTCAGAATTAGCCCAAGTTCCAGAATTATGAACGTAAGTTTTACTGATGGCAGTCCCTTGCCAATTTCCCGTAGTTATTGTTCCAACCGTTGTTAATGATGAAGAAGTTACTCCACCTGGTAATGCATTTCCTGTTAATGTACCTGCTGCTGCTGTAACAGTTATGTTAGAACCACCGTGGAATGATACACCATTAATTTCAACAGGTTCATTTAGTCGGCTTGCAACAGGTACGACAACCTTCCATCCATTACCACTAGTACCTGTTGCAACTATGCCACTAATTCCTACTGCATTAGCCCTATACTGTTTAATTTGTTCTTCTACAACTCCATTAACAGTACTAGTTCTAAACCATACATCACCTATTGTAACTGATGTTGGTGGGGTGTCAGCATAGAATACTTTTGGTTTAGCACTATTCGATGTTATTGCGGTTGCTTGTCCAGATGTAATTCCTGTTTTACCTGTATTCGTAGAAACCGCAGTTTCTAAGTTACTGATGTTTGGTATTTCTATTGTTCCTGTAAGAGTAGGATTATTAAACATAGTTGCCTTACTTTCATTGTCAACATTACCTAAACCAACATTAGCAGCAGTAGTTCCAGCCTGAATAGAAGCAGCACTTACATTAGTTACACTTCCTAATCCTACCATACCCTTTGTTATGCCTCCCACAGTTCCTGTAAAAGTAGGAGAGGCTATTGTAGCCTTCAGATTTAATGCCGTTTGTTGAGCAGTAGATACAGGTTTAGCACTATCAGCAGTATTGTTTACACTTCCTAATCCTACATCACCAGCCGAAGCAGCACTAAGAGTGTCTGATTGAATAGTTGCTTGGCTTGCGTTGGTTACACTTCCTAATCCTACATCACCCTTTACTAATCCTAACGCTCCTTTACCTATTGATACTGCAACCCAATTACTACTACCTGTTGCTGATGCTCTATACATCTTATTATTATCATTTGAATCAATCCATAAATCTCCAACAGCAGTAGCAGTAGGAGCATTATCAGCAACAAAAGTTTCAGTCTGTCTTGTGTTTGCTACATTACCTAAACCAACATCTGATGCACTCGCAGCCGATAAAGTATCCGATTGAATAGTTGCTTGACTAACATTAGTTACATTACCAAGACCTACATTTTCTGCTGTTGTACCTGCTCTCATAGCGGCAGTAGTTATATCTGAAACATTAGTTAATCCTACCATTGCTTTAGTAATACCACCTACTGTACCTGAAAAAGTAGGGCTTGCAATATTAGCCTTTAATGCAATAGCAGTAGCAGAAGCGGAAGAAACGGGTTTAGCAGAATCAGAAGTATTTTCTACATTACCTAAGTCTACATCTGATTTAGTAATTGCAGCAATAGTAGCAGATTGAATAGCAGATTGACTAACATCTGTTACATTACCTAAACCTATGGTGGTTTTATTGATAGTAACTTCTACCCATTCACCTGCTGTAACAGCATCAGAACCAACACTAGCAGCATGATATATTTTATTATTATCATTAGTGTCTATCCATAAATCTCCAACAGCCGTTGAAGTAGGTATTGCATCTTGCTTGAATGTTTTAGTCTTGGTAGCCATTTGCGTTACAATAGTAGCAGCAAAATCATCATCGTCATTTAATGCTTCTGATAATTCAACTAATGTATCCATACTATCTGGAGCACCACCAATCAAAGCAGTTATTTTAGCCTGTGCTAAAGTATTAATTTGTGCATCAGTTCTAACTGTTTTTACTGTGTTTGCATCAACTGCACTTTTCAAGTCACTAATTCCAGGAAGGACTATTGTTCCTGTTAAAGTAGGATTAGTAAACATAGTTGCTTTACTTTCATTAGTTACACTACCCAAACCAACATCACTAGCAGTAGTATTTGAATTAAGTAAGGTGGTTAGTGCTGTTAATCCTGTTCCACCTCTTACAGCAGGTATAGTTCCAGTAGTGATTTTACTAGCATTCAAATTAGGCACGTTAGCCTCTACTATTTCTCCTCTAATAACAGCAGATGTTTTATTTTCTACATCTGGTAATCCAATATTTGCTTTTGTTGTACCTGCTCTGATATCGGCTGCACTTAAGTTAGTTACATTACTTAATCCTACATTAGAAGCAGTAGTGCCTGAACGAATATCAGCAGCAGAAAGGTTAGTTACACTGCCTAGTCCTACATTAGAAGCAGTAGTACCTGCTCTAATTGTTGCTGTGGAATCATTATCTACATTTGCTAGACCAACTGTTGTTTTATTGAACCCAACTAAAACCCATTCTCCTGACGCAACTTCATCTGCTCCTACTGATTCAGAAACATACAATTTATTGTTATCATTAGTATCATACCATTGGTCGCCTATTGCGGTTGCAGTAGGTGGCTCATTTTGTTTGAATGTACTTATTTGCTTTTTATTCAATACATTTCCAAGCCCTACATCTGACGCACTAGCCGCAGATAACGTAGCAGACTGTATTGCTGATTGGCTTACATTAGTTACATTTCCTAATCCTACATCCGATGCACTAGCAGCAGAAAGAATATCTGTCTGTAATGTGGAAGATGACTTATTATCTACACTACCAAGCCCTACATTTGCTTTAGTAGTGTTTGTATTTAATAGCGTAGTTAATGCTGATAATCCTGTACCTCCTCTATTAGCAGGTAATATCCCCGTAGCGATTTTACTAGAATCTAAATTAGGTATGTTGCTCGCTATTATTTCACTTCTAATTGTAGCAGATGATTTATCGTCTGCATTAGGTAGCCCTACATCTTCTTTAACAAAGGACATAGCGGATTTTAATTGTGCATATGTTAATCCTTTTACATGATTAGTACCTGCTAATAATACATCATTAGTAGCAACTAATTCTTCTAACTTTAATGTATTAGTATTTGCTTTACCAAAAGTTAATGCATTTTGTTTAGCATTCCAAGTACCTGATGATGCAATAAAAGCATCACCAAGATTACCTGAAGTTATTAATCCAGCAGACATATTTGGTTGTGTACCTGTTAATTGTGTATAGTTTACAGATGCCCCAGATAAAGCAAGAGTACCTGTCGTAGAAGGAAGAGTTAGAGTTGTTTCTGTACCTGATACTGTTTTAGTAATAGTACCTTCTTTATTAATTCTGAGAGTTTCAGTGCCATTATTAACCGCAGAAAATTCAGAGTTTAGTTTATCCATTCCTAAAAATTGTATCTTTCTACCTGTTACATTGTTACCTAATGCTTTTGATATTTGTACTGCTGCAACAGGGATATCTCCTAGAAGTGGTAATGCTCCATCTACAATTGTTGCGCCTAATGCAGTGCTTCCTCTAAACGCTATTGTATTATTAAGAGCAATTACAATTAAACCAAACCAATCATTTGAGGCGTTCTTAGCCCATGTTGGTTCTTGAGCAGATACAGCAGAAAGAGTACGGTATTTACCATCTCTAAAATATTTAATTTCGGTCAAAGCATATGTGCTATATGTAGACCCCGTACCAATCGTTATGTTTCCACCAGAAACTACGAAGCAACCAGCACTAGCAATATTCAGCGTGTTAATTAAATTAGCGTTTAAGGTATCTGTTCCATCCTTTAGTCTATCATCAGCGTTAGTATTAGCACTACCGGTAATGGCAGATGATAGTGTACTGATAAATTTCGGGTTATTAGGCATTATGCCAACTCCATTCTAAAGGTAAAACTAATAGTTTCACTTGCGGCGAGTGGGCCAATAGGCTTAAAATTAACTCTACTTAACATAGTACCTGCATGGTTAAACAGGCCAATTTCCGATATTACATTAGATGCTAATTCTGCACCTGTTAAGGTTATGTCGTAAATTAATGTCTTACCTACTCTTGTTGGTGACACCTCCTTCTTATATGTAGAATCTCCAATGGCGACACCGCTAGTTGATGTTAATATGCTTCTATCTAAAGTAGTCTGAGATGTAGAAGTATTATCTCCCCCGTCACCAATATCAATATATTTAAATTGGTTAGCGGCTATTGCTAAATCTAATAATGCTTTTTTCCCTGCGTCTACTATCATAACTATACCCCTGATGATGTCCCTGATGATTGTGTGCCGTAACTAATGTTAGAAGAATACCCAATAGGTACACCATAACCCATACTGTTACCGATGCTTGAAGTTATTATATATGTTAACGATTGTTCTCTAATTGTAATTACATCTCTAATAAATTGAGTTCTTAATTCTACGGTACTGTTTGATGTAAATAGATTTGTGAATCCATCATCTTGACTTGAGTGTAGTTCTGTTAACCTTTCTGCTATTGTTTTACTAAAAGTGCCTACTGTTATATTGGCTATTTTGGCCATTGCATCTTCTATCTCAAATACAATATAATCATCAGCAGGTATGTTATGGTTAGGGAAATCTAATGAAATTAAATCTCCTGGCCTCATGGTTTCATACCCTTTTCTTTGCATTTTTAACGTGATTTTCTTTGCCGGTGTGTTATGTAGTTCTAATATCTGCTCGGCCTTAACTTTTGCTTCTTTAACATCCTTTATATTTGAATCTATATGCTTCAATGTAATTGTGTTATCAGCATAGGGGTCTTCTATACTAGCCTTAACGTTGTCCCCTATAACTATTACTTTTGTTGCAGTATCAAAAAGGCTCTCATTATTTTCTACGGAGATTAAATTAGCCCCTGTATTATACTTTAAAGAAAACTTACGCTTTGTACTGTAATTATCTATATCCTGTAAATCAATTTTGTTATTATTAAAGGTGTACTCTAAACCTGCTTTAGCGGCTAAGAAATTAAGGCTTTTAAATACCGTACTTTCATTAAAATTAGTAGTTAAAACGAATGGTTTCTTTGTATATAATGTTAATTCATCATATGTAGAAGGGGTATGATATAAATCATATGTTCCATCTCCATCCATATCTTTGATTGTTATTATTTTACTGCTTATACTTGCTATCTGCCCTATGAAATTAGCATCCTGTGTATAAATAAAATCATTATTTACCAGTCCCTTAGCATTATCAACTAAAGTTATTTCTGAACCGCTAACTGACTCTACAATATTTCCAGTATATGTTACATTTTTATCTTTTAAATCAATGTCTACATCATTTTCCTCTAATATTTCTTCTATCGCAGTAGTTGCATCTGTACCAAATGACACACTTACTCCTAAATGTAATTTAGTTGGTGTATTTGTTATCTGTGACGGTGATGTAATAGTAAATACTTCACCAAAAGAAACCATACCTATACCATTTAAACTACCATCATAATTAAATCTAATTTTACTATCGCCTGATAATCCTAAGTCAACGTTCAAAGATTTTCTTTCACTATTTTTACCATCAGTAACATAACAATCATATGTTTTTCCATGAGTAAACAATGTTTCTACGCTAGATACATCTCTTCTTTCTACATAATTATTAGCAGTATCTATATCAGCAAGTAAGTGCATTGAATATACACCCTCGCTATATTCATTACCTATACCTGCACCACCTGTTAATAGATTAGAAGTATCTTTGTTATACTGCAATCCTGTATCATACATTTTATTAATATCAAAATATTCAGGTGTATCTTTAAATGTAGTATCTGCTACTCTCATTAATCTAAAAGTAGCACCATGAGCACTAATAGTTAATGCTTTATCTAACACAATAGAATGTTGTGTTCTAGTTACACTATTAGCACTTACAGCAGACACAGAGTGAGATGATATTTTACCTATGTATACAGGTGTTCCCTCACTGTCTGTACTACGTAAAACAACCTTTGCACTTTGAATATGAGAAGGCGGTGTACTGATTAAGTCTGTTGCTAATGAATCTGTTGTATCTGTTACAGAAGTATAATCTCTAATAAGCCCAGTTAAAATATTTCCAGTCTTTCCTGAGTATGATATAATCTCATCTGAAACAAATGTACCTCTCGAATGAGTAAAAGTACCATTAACAGAAATAATTCCCTTATTAGGGAATAGAGTACCATCATATAAAGTCATACTGGTAGAAGTACTGGACATTGAACTAGCAAGGGTATTAGAAGCATTTATTGGTAAACTACCTTCATTTGTTTTATCAGACACTAAATAATAACCTGTTAAATTATTTACAAATGCTAACCAGTTATGTATAGAGTTATCATTCATATGAAATGTTAACGTTGACCCTGATAACGTTGCTCCTTTAGAAGCAAGAGTATTACCAGTAACACCAAGAAGATTAATCTTAGGTTTTAAATACATTTGAGCATTAAATAATTCACCACTATTTACATCATTAGCCTGATGGTGACTTGTTCTACTTGCCGCTGTTCTACCTTCTTCATGGGCAAGTGGTCTTTGTATCGTTCTAGTCCCAACAAATGCTGCATTTTTACCTTTTCTTTTAATCATTACATTTGGGCCATGTTGGTCTTGGTCATTTTCCGCAGTTGAAGGGTCAAACGCTGTATACTCAGTTAAAGAAGCCAAATCTAAAGGAGCACTTGAATCGTCTAAATTGTATTCCATAGCATCAAAACTGTTTTGTATATCTCTAAAGAGAGCAGTGCAATTATCATATACATGCCCTGTACCCATAAGATACTTTCTTGGTTTATTTGTTTGCCCTGACACACTAGACGCAGAATCAAATGTTTCTTGTGCTAATGCAGACATAACTCTGGATATATGGTAATAAGGTGGAGCAGCAATAGTAGAACCACTAGTACTACTAGATTGGTCATGGAAGTTAGACCTCTGATATTCCCATTGTTCGGTATCATGCCATGCAGATATAGCATAGTTTTTCTTATTTGTAGAGTTTTTATTTCTATCTACTCTTGATATTAAAGGCATTAATACATTTTGAGGGTCAAATGCTCCTGAAAGTATATTATAATCAAAATAATCTTTATCTATTGGTTCTCTAGCAAGATATACGTTAGTCATTTTTATGGAGTCTTCTGCTAATGAGTCTATACCATTTCCTGTATCTGAATAAAGATTGAATGGCATTAATCCAGGCCAACGATGGTTTAGAATTGGAATGTTATTAGGTGCACCTAGACTCAAGGTGTTTGATAAAGTAGTTGTAGATTCTTGTCGCAATACATATAGAGGCATATTAGCACTAGACTCTGCCAATAGCAACCAGTCACCAGATGGTGATATGGGTGATGAGCCATATGTAGATACATTAGATGTTCCTTTGTATATTGCTATTATGTTTCCACTTGCAGCATTATACAGTATATCATTAGGAACAAATGTAACTGTTTGTCTATTAGAGGTAGATGGTGTATTAGTGTCTGTCTTAAAGAATAACTCTCCTTCATTATAATCTGTATCTACATATGTAATTGCAGCACCATTCCCTGTGGTTGGTTGAATTGGTTCACTAAATCTCCAATATTGAAAATTAGGTAACGTAGGTATCTTAGATGTTTTAGGCATATTTTCTGCGTCTACTGGATTAAAATGCCAATCATATGTTGCTTCTACTAATCTCATTACACCCCATCTTTTTATTGCATTACTTGTTATAGAAGAAGCATTTATTTTAGCAGTTTGAAAGTTACTATCTTTAGATAATACTTCTTTTGTATCGCCTGTATAATTAGTATGGGTTACTGTGTTACCCGTTGTTTCTGGCGTTTCCAGTAACATACCATATGACGAGAATGATTTGGCACTGTAACCAATATGATTATGTCTTAATTTAGATTCAGGATATATATCCCCAATTGCCATTAATTCATAGTTTTTTACCTTGGGGTCTATGTTTATTAATTTAACACTACCATTAGTGTGTACAGAAGTAGGGCCGTCACCTGCTAACATAGATGGTGTTAATTTTAAATTGCCAGCATTTGTATGGCTAGAACCACCACTCATATCACCACCTGCATATACTAAACTATCAACAGTAAGACCATTAATGAATTGTCTTGGTGGTGTTATCTCAGAATTATCTGATAGTTTAAATGGGTAGTTTGAGATATTATCTTTGTAAAACTGTGAGTAGTTAGCATCTATAATGTTACTGCCTTCTATAGGCTGTGTTCCTTTAGTTAACAAAAGGTCTAACTCTGCTGTGGTATATGATGAGCCATCATACCCTTTGATACTATATGCTGGAGAAGCAGCCATAATAGGTAACGCATTTAATTCATTATAGATAGAACGATGTGAGTCATTTATGTTAACTTTAGACAGTGTACCTGATGTAAACTTTTGTAAATCTTGATATCTAAATGTTAAATCGTGGGTATAATTAGCACCAGTATGTTCATAATTTAACCTGTGTATAAATCCTCCATTTGGGATATTCCTATTTAAAAAATATAAATATGCGTCATTCTCTTGACTGAACCTAGTATCGCTAGGGTTTTTCTCTATGCTTGCTAATACAACTGGGAAGTTAGGAGCAACTGTCAACGTGGTGTCTGAACCTGACTGTTCAGTTATATCTAAAATACTATAATAATTATGTGAAGAAGGAATCATTTTATTTATTTCTGTTACTATGGGAGTACTTTCATCTCCTATCTTAAATGCAAACTTAGAATCATTGTTTTTAATTCCTTTAACTTCAGTTACATCAAACCCTAATGATTTATTTTCATGGTAATTACCATTAGAAGAAGAATAGGAAAGGTTCTTTGTTGATTGGCTTCTATCAGCAGCATACGTTAATTCATCCCCATCAATAAATACCATTCCTTTATCTCCAGCAGATATTAAATCTGTCGGATTAGACGAAGCAGTAGGGTTTACACTTAATGCTTTAAATCCAGTTAGCATAAATTTGTTTGTAGTGTCGTTACTAAGACTAACTGCCTTTATATTTCCAGGTGTAGATAGGTAAATAAGTGAGTTATCCATCATTGTTACTGTGTTTCCAGATATACTGTTTACCTCTCCTATTAATTCCATTGTTGCATATTTAAATAATAAATCATATTTCTTGAGACTACTAGCAGCAGCACTAGTAAATTGATTGCTTGTAGTTATTATATTTCCTGCTACTGCTATTGTTAATGTTTTAGTAAACATAGGCACTAGACTAGAATGAAGTACATCGCTAGTATATTTTAGATTTTTATTTATAGTATTATTCAATAGTTTAGATAGTCTATCTCTACCTGATATTTTGTATGTTATCATACCTCCTTCGTTTCTAGGTTCAGTATTTTCGACTGTGCCATTGAATACTTCTTCGTCTATTGCAAAATTGCCAATTACATAGTTAATGAATGAAGGATTGTTCGTAGCAGATATAGAACTAGGAATATAAAATTGCTTATTAGGTTCTTTTAGTTGTATTTGGTTATTAATAGAATTACCATAATCAATAGGTATATCTAATCCAGCAAACTCTCCAGATAAAAAGATTAATTTGTTATCATTCAATGTAGACTTTTCTTTTGATATAGTATTTCCATTGATGGTTAGTCTTTTGAATGTATTACTAACATAATGGGCTTCAGTATCAATAGGTAAATCCCCAACAAGTGCACCATTCCAATTATTAATATAGATAGTGCTTGCTGTAAATGTAGAAATAGATGACATATCAGAATAAATTAACTCTCTATCTCCTTTAGATTTATTTACTGTTAATGTCTGGTTCTTATTAGTTACACTAGGGTTAGCGATAGCGGATACCATATATGATACATCTTTAACTATAAGTGCATCTCCTACTTTAATAAAATCATCATCTCTACAATCAAAGTTTTCTCTTATTTGATTTAATGTGATTTTGTATCCTCCTACACTACTACTTGTTGCTGTATATGGTAATTTATATAATCCAATTATACCTGTCTTTAATGGGTTTCTAATAATTAATGGCATATTTTTCTTAAGTTTTAAGAACTGAACACCGGCTTGGTCAAAAGTAGTTACTTCAGCAAGTTGAGTCGCCTTATTTCTAGGGTAGTTAACCACGGTATTTATTATAGAAGTAACTCCATTGTTCTTTAAATTAGAAGATTGGTAATGCATGTATTTTATCGGGCCTGTTAAGTTAGCATGAACATGAGTGTAATTAACATTATTACTATAATTAGCATGATTAGAGTTTCTATCATGTGCATTTCTTAACAGGTTAGGAAATGCTAATTTCCAACTGATAGGGTCAAAAGCACTAGCAGAATCAGTCTCATAATTTGTTTCTGCTTTATCCTTTACTTTCTGGTTATCTACTATTACCGCATCTAATCCTTTTGACCCAATATCATTAATTATAGTCCCGTATTCAGGTTCAGTTAAGAACACACTTTGGCATACTGTTCTCCCGTAATATATAGTTGCAGCAGACTGTCCTCCTGTAACATCAGTAGCAGTAGGAATGTCATATTTTACATCGTCTAATGTAGGAGTACTATTATGATAGGTAACTAAATTTCCTAGATTCTTTTTTACCCCTCCTATATCGGCCCACACAGTGTGACCATGAAATACATTTGAGTTTAAATAAGTGGTATTAATCGTGTTAGTGTGATAAGTACCGGCACTATTATTCAACGCAATACCTCCAAATGAAGTCCAATTCTTAAAGAATCTACAACTGGTTAATTGATACTTTGTACTGTAATCTAAGTGTGTTTTTTTGGTTAATCTATCTTCATAAAAGTACCATGTAGGTCTACTTACTTCATTACTAACATCATATTTATCGGATAGAATAGAATTGGAAGCAGTACTATTACCTCTAACTCCATATGATACAGCCACTACACTGGTGTTTGTTTTTAATGGGCCTTGATATATCTCATATGATGTTCCGTTAGGAACTGGTGAAGGATATCTAGGCTCAAACTCTATCCCATCTCCATAATTATCAAATTGAATAATATCTTTAATTTTAGCAAAGTGTGGTCTTATACTAACAACACCATCATTACCTGTAACTTCTGGATTTATTAAAACAAAGTAATCCCTCTCGTTTATATCCATGTTTAATCCAGAACTTCCTACTGCTAATACTCCTGTTGATGCTGTTTTTAACCTTAATCTATTAGACTTAGTTGCTTGTAAGTTTGAAGCATGTTTACTTATGTGGTTTACATCAGTTACTGTATCTGAATAACCTGCGGGATGTATTCTATTGACTAGACCTGTATCTAAATTACCGCTAATCATAGGTTCAACATTAGTGTTTACATCATATGGTGATTTTCTAATTTCATAAAAGTTAGCAGAAACCCCACCTATACCTGCGGTATCACCCGAAGATGGTATACCTGGGTTTTTAATTATAGGGTTTACAGAAGTTTCATAAAAAGCAATGTTAGGATATGGCGCATCTCTATTTGCATATGTATGATTCAAAGTTTGTGATTGGGTTTTACCTGCATTTAAAACATAGTAATAGTTTTCTGCCATTACTCATCACCAAACCTATAATAGAATATTATATCAGAATAACCAGGGCTTAAGGTAGCATAATTAATAGTCGGCTCTTGTCTTTTATACATTGCTATCTCATATAACTCACCCATGAACTGAGTGTTCTTATTAGTTCCATCATTTCCTATATAACAATCAGATGGTGCAAATGAGAACCCATTACTAAACGTAATTTTACTAGATTTAACTAATTTATTGTTAAGGAATATTCTAACATGTCCATTACTGCTTAATATACATGATACCTTAATCATAGATTCTAAATATAATGCTTCTCTTGGTTGAGAGGCATAAACCGTACTTGTTACTGGGTTAACTGCTGTGCCTGTTAGTGTCATTACTGTACCAGTAGAAGATGCTACAGTACCAATAAGTTTACCATTAGAATTATATAATTCTTCTTTTTCTCCTATTTGGGAAGTTTCACCCGCAGTCACAATAACATTATTTCCTCCTGTTGTAACCCATGATGTTACAGAAATATTACTTATTGAATTAGATATTGAATAGTTTGAACCAAAGCCTACTTGAACCTTTACTATATTATTACTCGATGGATTAGTTGCAGTAATAGTTCCATTATGTCCATTGACACTATTAATAGCAGCAACTAAGTTGTTTGCTGTGATTGTTGTTGATGCCCCTATCTCAAAGAATACATATGTGTTATCTGTTGTAGCAGTACTTTCATTTATTGATGCTTTATATTTTTTTACTAATCCAACAGAATTTGCTAATGTTATTGCATTAGTTGGGTTAGCACTATTTACTCCTCCACTAAGACCACTTACTGAAACGTTACTTAATGGCCCTTCATTTGATATTGCTTTATCACCCGATGTACCTGCTGTGCCTTGAGTTAAAGGAATAGTAGTACCACTTTGAGAACCTGCCGTTATATCTAATGCAGTTACACTATTAAACGCAGTAATAAAATTATTAATGTATCCGCTTGGTTCATATACATAAGCAACAAAAGTATTCCCACCATAACTAAAAGTAGATGCATTATTTATTCCTGATTTAGTCTGGTGAACAGGATGAAACTTAGTAACTACGTTATTACTATCTTGTACTTGTATATACTTACTAGGTTGAGATGCAGCCTCTCCGCCAGACCAATTACTAGTAGATAATACAGTAGACATGTTTGATGTGTTGGTTAATGTGTAAGAGGATACACCTGCTGAATCATCCGTTAACGTCAAGACATCAGAAGAACCAACACTAGCAGTTATTCCTGTATTCCCATTCGTATGATTAATGGCTACTGCTAATTGTTGTAGAGTGGCATTAGCATTAGCCCGTTTTTCAAAAACAATAATACTTACACCGCTTCTAGTAATCTGTTGCCCTGAAAAGTAATCACTAGAATTAGGATATGGATGATACCTTCTAGTTCTCCCATTTTCAACTACTGTAATATAATTGTTAGTCACTACATTTTCTGCTGTTCCACCACTTATCTGTGTTCTAACAATACCTGAAGCCATACCTGCACCAATAGTTAACACACCATTTGCACCTGTTCTATTCGGTGTTGTACCTGTAATTGCCGTAACAAATGTAGCAACAATTGCTGGAGGATTTACCGATTCATCTAGTGGGTCTGCCCCTACTGTTACTGTACCTGACCAACCAGCATTATACGCATTAACACCAGCAACAAACTGTACCAAAGTGAGTTCAGCAGAAGCAGCGTTTCTATATGTTCGTGAATTTGCAGGCCAATAAAGTGTATTTAAAAATCCATTACTATCTACAACCCAAGTAGGAGATGAACCATCACCAGAAAACCATTTAGTTACTGTACTGTCTTGATTTGTTACTTGTATATATTCAGTAGAAGTAGTAGAAGCAGTAGCGATTGATGGATTAGCCCCAAATTTAATTGCGCCTGTACCAACGGTAGGTAATGTATCTACTGAAAAATTGTTATTGTTTGCTGTTATTGTAGCAGTAGCAGATTGTGCAGGATAATAAGTTTCAGGAGCACCTGTCATTGTTATTGTTCCTGTTGCTGCAACTGACGTTATGTTAGTTTGTAGTGTGTTGCTCCCAATTGTAATAGTAGTGTGTGGTGAAACATTAGTTGCTGTGGATGATATCTTTCTTAATGTGGTAGCATCACCAGAATCATAATAACTATTTGCATCTGTATAACTAAATAATCTATTAGTTCCTGATATTACTGTGTCTGTTTCTACAACAGCAGAACCATCTGCAAATGCAGCCACTATTTTATACTCAGCAGGTCTATTTATATTAGAACCGGCAGTATTTTGTAAGTATAATGAGAACTTAGTATTATGAAATAACATCATCTTATGGGTTAGCCTGTTTGTATTAAAGTAATCATAACTTTGATAGTTATCAGGATTAGAAGCACCTACTCCTAAACTCGGCACAGTTTTTATTGAGTCTAAAACGCCATAACTTGATGCAGTCTTACTACCATATCCATTAATATCATATGGTGTAATAATAGCCTCTATTGCAAACTCATCTAATCCCCAATGTCCCTGCCTATTAGTTAAAGCAGTAGTAGAAGTATTATAATCAAGATATTTCTGTTGAATGTGACCATCACATAGCACTGGAAATACCAGTGATTTTGTATCTCCTACATATACTCCCATGTCTATCACTTAAAATGCGGAGTTAATGAAATCAGATATAGCAGTTGCTGCTGATGTAAAGGAGAGATTGAATGTAACTGCCGGTGTATCTTGACCATTAAATGAACAATCAAAATTATTAAGATAGCCAGTAATTCCAGGTATTTCAGTTTCCGTCACTGCATTACCGTCATCATCTGTTACTGTTTTTAATATTTCATCTGGAAAATCAGTCGCTCCAAAAGACAGTTTAAAGCCAGTTGAAGTCTGTGGAATATCATAGTTTCTATTAGCCCATGTAAATGGTATTAACGGTAACTCAGTTGTTTCGGCATTTTCAGATGTGTCGTTTCTATATTTAAAATCGGTATCTACTCTACTAGGAATTAATATAATTAATTTAGATAGGTTTTGGTCTTCATGTAAAAATGATGAATCAATATAGGAGTGTAATAGTTGTGCAATTTCATGTGCTGTCATTCTAACATCTACTACCTTCGCACCATGTTTATTTTGTTTAGTTATTCTTTGGTCTAAAATTACTCCTGCCATAGTTATTGTTTTACTAGCCATACCTGCATCAAGAGCAAGTGTTTGTGCCTCTCCTGATATTATACCAGAAAAAGGAATAGGTATTGCTAATGATTGTTTATTTGTAGATATACTTAATTCAGTGGTCAACAAACCTATTCTATTTGTTGAAAACCCAGTATTTATTGTGTCACCAGATGCCCTTCTACCTAGTTCTAACATAACAAAGTTTTGATATCCACCGTCTAAATTAGTAAAGTTTCTTGTCATCTTAGCCACCCATTGTCATTGTTCCTCTAGTGTTCATCCTTAAGTTAATTTCTCTAGCAACCTTATTTGCTATATCTCTTATTTCAGAATCAGAAGCACCTAACCTTCCATTGATATGAATGTGAATTGCATTCCCACCTGGGCCTGTTCCATTTGGGTGTACTCTTGAGCCTTTAGGTAAAGACACTATCTCTGGGCCTCTTTCACCTACTACAACAGGGCCACCTGGAGTTATACCTCCATTAGCAAACCCAGGTAAACGCTTAAGGACAGTATTTTTTAATACATCATATAAACCAGTAACTATACCTCCAACTATTGATACTGCTAAGGATATTAATAATGCTCCAATACCCAATAGAATGCTTGTACTCATTTTTACTAATCCCCACATTATTCCGAAAACAAGTGCATCAATTGCACCTATTATGTCTCCCTCCCATATAGCCGTTAGTAAATCCCATACACCGTAAAGTACGCTCATTACACCTGAGAAAAATATTTCTGTTATTTTAAGGGAATCATTAAATTTTGTCATCATACCTGATAGTATTGGCCATGCTTTTTTGATTATAGCAACCATTACTATTATGCCAATTAATACTACTGCACCATACATGGCAAATGTCCCTAGTGCTGCTAATGAGAGACCTGCTAATTTAGGTATTAGTCGAAACATACCCTTGAAATTTTTCCATCCTGCTGCTGCTTTCTTTCCTATGGCATCACCTATCTCCGTTGCCCTTTGCATAAATGCTTGCTTTTTATCATTACGTTTTGCATATTTAATTAATTCTTTACTCTGCTTATGCATCCAACGTAGTGACTTAGGAACTTTTACTGAGTCTTTAGCAGTTCCCATGAACGAACTTTTATAGTCAATGATATTATTTCCTTTTTTGAAATCATTTCTCCTATCAGGTTCAAGACCTGCACCTATATTACCAGGTGCGTCTTTCATATACTGCTTTGCCATATTCCCATAATACTTCAGGTGTCCTCCTTGGTCAACAATGTCTTGTGCCCTCTGTGCTTTTTTTGCTAAGTCTGTATATAAGGCAATACCTTCTTTTATGGCTATTGCCTCATCTTTATGTTTAGCAAACAGTCCATCATATACTTCATCCCCAACTAGGTTTTCACCACTTCCTAAAATTAGTGCGGCTTTAAATAAGTTGAATGATGCAGTAATGTTTTTAGTTGAGTCTGCTAATTTCTTTTGCATTTTAAAAGTCTCTAGCATCTCCTTGTTTTGTTTTTTCTGACCATCAGTAATTAATTCTGCGACATTCATTACTGCTCTTAGTCTTGCTTGTATTTTCCACAATAATGAACCTGATGCTATTCTAGCAAATACAGTCCATTGTTTATTACCTGCTTTACCTAGTGAACCGAACTTAGTTAAAGCCCCTGCTAAAACATCATCTAATGCTTCAATGTCATCAGCAATAGTTTTAAGTTCTTTTTTAGCCATACGACATCACTTTGCATTTCTTTGTATTTCTTCACTTTCTGCTTTCTTTGCTTCTACATGCATTGTTAACATGTCTATTAATATGGTTGCGGGTGTTTGATAAGCAGTCATTGGGTCAACATTAAACGCTTGACAATAAGAGTATAATGCTACTTTAGACCCAGTAAGCGGGCTAACTTGCCCTCCTTTGAATGCCTTTCTATATTCTAATTTCCCGTATCAGCCCCTAATATATCTTCAAAGGGATTAGGTAGTATATCTTTTAATTGACTACCTATGTAAGGTGATAGTCGCATTAGTTCTAGTGAACTTAATGTGGGTTCAGTTTTTTCAATGAAGTTATTAATCATAAACTTATACATAGCGTTTAAGTCTAACTCCATTCCTTGGTTTGCATCTAGTTTCATTATACTAGATAACGCTTGTTCTACTTGAAGCCATGTAGGTTCTTTAACCCACACCTTCAATATATCATCTGATTCTGCGTCTACGTTCAGATGATGACATTTTGTTTCTACTGCGGCAAATAGCCTGCTCTTATCGTTTACTATATTTTCCATTTTCTTTTCCACCTTCAATTCTATTACTAACAAACTTACAATGTTAGTGGAGTATAAACGTCAACCTAAATTAATTTTAGGCCTCCTACGATGGCTATTTTACTGCCACCGATGTTGCGTAAGACCCACCTATTTGTAGAATCTCGCATAATTTTCGCCACCATCATATCTAAAACGTTCATTTTTCTATTTTTTAGCATTAGGACAATTATCCTTGTATTATCCATTTTCCTGTGTACGTGCATGTCGAAAGATTCCTAGGTTGTAAAGTTACTGCAACTTCAAGAGCACCTTTGTCATCTGGAAATGGGATGTCTACATTTGATGTCAGATAATCTTTTAATTTTATTATTATCTTATCACTTGGATTAGAATCTTTCTCAAACTCTAATTCTATATCTCCAAATTCAGATGTTGTTGAGCCAGAACTACTTGTTGTGCTAGTAGTTTCATTTTCATTTCTTAGTTCTTCCCACATTTTTCTATCTGTTATCAGTAAAGTTAGTTGTACTTCGTAAGTTCTTTGACCTGCTGTTGTAGCAGAAGTAATAGTTCTATCATAATTACCAATGAATCTTTGTGCCGTTAATGAATTATTTATTGCTATACTTCCATTCTTAACTCTACCTAGAGTTTGACCGAACACCTTGATACTACCATCAGAAAACATAAATGGTTTTGTATCATCTGCTGTTAGAGTACCACCAGGCAATGCCTTTCTATTGAATAAATTGATATTAGTAACTCCTGCTTTTGGAATATAATTATCCCCTGCATCGTGTGCCTTTCTACTCATAGCATCAACTGTCATTTTAACGTCTTGCCCTTCTTCAAAGTTCATAGTTAAACTATTTACTACCATTCCTGTATATACTCTACTAAAATGTCTTCTAAAATCATCAGTTGTGTCCTGTGTTGCATACGAAATATTTCCTTTTTCTGCTGTAACTTCTAAAGCAAATGAAGGTAAATCACCAGAATTGCTTTCACTAAAAGTATATGTTAGTGGCCCTGTTATTTGTTTATATGAAAGTGCTGTATCGGTTGATGCTAATGGAGGCAATATTGCACCATCCTTTACTCGGTGTATTTTTGTACCAGTAGTCAATCCATATGCTGCATTTGCAATTAATGTACTGTTTAAAGTATTGCCTCCATTTATAGTAACGTCACTATAACTCATTGCACCCAATGCATAGTATAACCACATGCCATTACTAGCAGATACATCAATACTAGCATTACCTAGAGTTTCAGCACCTTTGTATTGATAGTTAAAGTTTCTAGTTCCACCTAGAGCCATGTTTAATTGTTTCATTTCAGCCTCTACTGTTGGTGGAGTAATTGTGTTAACTAATCCTAACCAGTTATCTGCTAATAGATTTACAGCCGTAGCACTACCAATAGTTGTAGTAAATGTAGCATTAGTTGTACCTGTAATTGCAGTAATTGCTGGTGCAGGGCTGTATGCATTTCCGGGTGCAGTTATAGTTGCTGATTCTATTTCACCACCAATAACTAATTCTGCTTTTGTTAATGGGTGTGAACTACCTGTTAAGACAACCGTACTAGCAGTAAAACCGCCATTAGAAGATTCAACAGTTATTACATCACCTGTATATGTAGCAGTTAGTCCTATCTGTGCATTAATTTTAGTAGTTAGTTTTGAAGCAACTGTACCTGCTGCATCACCGCTATCTATTGTATTCACTTCAACATATGATGTTGTACCTCCAATGGTAGGTACAGTAGAAGTACCAGCATCATCAATATCAAACCAAAATGTATAAATTAATGTAGTTCCAGATGCAGCCTTTATAGTAAAAGATTTACCGTCATAATTACTTCCGTTTTCTGCTGTACAAGTCAATGTGTTTTTATGTTTAGTAAGAGCATATGTTCCAGTAGCACCAGAACCACTACCACCACCAGTAAATGTTAATGATTGCGTTGCTGAAAAAGGAATACCTGCACCATCATCAACAATAGTCACGGACGTAACTCCTGAACCTGTAATTGCAGTAGTTGCTGGTGCTAAAACTGGCGCACCATATGATAATATTGTACACTCCCATATATGAGTAGCGACACTCGATAGCGCATGATTAAACACTATTGTATTTTCAGTATTTGATTTAATAACTAGATTAAATGCTTTATTTAAAGCAGCAGCATTAGCATCATAGCCTGTTAATTTAGCAACACATCCTTTGTATATATCAGGCACTAATCTCTTAGCATTTGTAACAGTCCAAGTCAAGGTTTTTTGGGCGTTTGTTGTACTAATTTTACCGCTTGCTCCTACTAACTCTGACAATTCAAAGTCCATTTCAGGTATCATTGTTGCCGTTAATCCTGCGCCTGTGTATACTTCATTTATAACCATTTAATCACCTTTATGTTGTTCTTCCAAACCTTTTCATTGTAACAGACATCTTATAACCTAATAGTCGCTTATTCCTATCATTAGCCTCACTTCTGCCTGTAATGTCTATTAATTCGGCTGTGTAAGTGTTGCTCCCCACAATAACCTTCGGTCTAAGCCCGTTCCTCTCTATGATGTGTCGGACTATTTGATATAAACTTTGCAGTCGTTGACGGGAAAATGTCAAGTCTGCCCAGTCTTTCTGATGTAGCACTCTAAGATGAATAGTAAAACTATACTCTTCGTTTCTTACTGACCAATCAATTGTTGGGTGGCTTATACTAGCACTATCCTCATAGACAATAATAATCGCCTTTTCATCTGCATCTACTCTTCTTCCTTTCTGTGGTTCAAGGGAACGAACATCAATAAAATTAATTGCACTAGCAGCCGGCTTGTGTTCATCTATACCTGCACTACGTGAAGTTGACCAGTTATCTTCTAATAATTTTAAAACAAAAGTAACTTCATCCATTGCCAAATAACTCACCTTTCTTTATCATATTATTGAGAGATTTTTCTGTATATATACGCATTATTTCAGCAGTTTCTTCTTTAATAAATTTAGCAGTTATATGGTCAGAAGTAGGTATTCCTAACTCCATCTCTAACCTTTTTCTATTTTCCCACTTTTCTTCACAACGTTCAATTTGCCTAATTAGTTCTGCTTTCAATAACTCACTCATATTAATCAATCAGATATATCAAGTTCTTTTTACCATCGAGTATTGCGTTAGCCTCGGTAGTTAGTATTTCATGTTTCTTACCAATATCAATGTTACCTGCATCAGCAATTAATATTGTGTTGTCGTCAGTTACTAACACTTCTGCCGCTACTAATTTAGTAGTTGCTTCGTGTATTGAAGAAGGTACTCTACTGCTACCTCTCTCATATGTAACTCTAATAGAATGATTTGACGTATAAGGATAGTTAGTTCTGAAGAACATCTTCCCTTCATCGTTAATCATCCAATAGTCATCATTTCTACCACTTGTTTGGTTATCTACGAAAGCATAACTTGTTGTGTCAGAACCAATCGTTTGATTTAAAGTGCATATTGTGCCTGCATCAGAAGGTAGCCTAGAAGAAATAAAGACCCCTTTCTTGTCCTCTGTTGGACAAGCATAGAAAAAATCAGATATATTTCTTGTATCGTTTGTGTCTCTTGTTTGTTTTTTAGCACTTTGTCCTGTAAATGCTGCTGTCTTTGAAGGATAGATTTCATTAATTGCTGAACATATCTCTAACACAGTAGTTTTTTGTCCAAAATGGTCATAAAAACCATTCAAATCATTATCATTTAATGTAAAAGTAAGTCCACCAACGGTAAATACTAGTTTATACACTTGGTCATTTGAACTTGGTGTTAGAGGTGGTGTGTAAGTACAAGATGCTGATGCCAAATCAACATATGTATCTCCTTGCCAAACTTCTAATCTCAATATCTTTCTAACTTTTTCACTACCTAATTGTATAAAACCAACATAGTCTTTACTAGGTCTAACAGGGTATGCTCCTTGTTGATATGGGTCAAAGTTATGTACTTCTTTCTCTACAATTTCTGGCCTATAAGAGACTTTTAATTTATCGTCAATTCTTCCTTCTGTTCTTTTAATTATCTTACCTATCGCTGCTCTATCTGGAGTAGTTAAATCTGTAAAAGCACCGCATTGTAACAAATCCGATACATCAGTATGAGTAGTATAGTATCCTATACCCTGCGAATAGTTTGATGTTACACCTACAATATAGTCACTTTCTGATTTTAATTTACTCATTGTAACACCCTCTCTAAACTAGACATTTGTTTTTTAATATAATATAACATAGTATTTGTTTTAGGATTAATATACATTGGTTGCCCTCCGGCATCTATTCTTCCTCTCAATGGGCTTTCTCCTTTAGGGACAATAGGTTTAGCATAGTTAGAAAATTTAAGTTTCTTAGCCCTTTCGCCACTCCTAGATTCCGGTCTTCTTTCAACCCAATCTTTAAACGCATATTCTGTTGATGTAACATATGATACACTCTTTAATCTAAACACATCCCATACTTTATCTAATAGATATTTAGAGTTACCTCTAACATCAGAATCATCGTCATTAAGTAACTCTTCTCTATCTGCCTTTTCTTGGTCTGTACCATGAACTACTACTAGTTCTATTCTTAATACTCCTACCTTCTTAGGTACTAATGCTAAGTCTAATTTTTGTTTAAGTTCTCTTGAATTAATAGCACCATTTAATAAATCAATAGATACTTGGTCAGGAGTTTTCCAACTATCATTTTTAAATAATTTTTTATCTGATTGTTTACTATGTACAATAGGTAATGTCCTTCTGCTCATGTTTTCTGTTATCTTTCTTCTTGTTGTAGTTGCTTCTTTTTCTCTAAGTGCTGATTCAAATTCGGTTCTACCTACTGGTATTTTTAGATTTGATTTAAACTCTACAACATCGCTAATTAACTGTCTCTCTTTTGCGTTAAATCCTCTTTTACCTGGTATTTTACCATCATCTATTAATGCATCATATGCATCATATGTCATTAAATTAAAGTCGGCTAACTTTTCCGCTAAATTTCCAACCTCATCCATTTGACCTTCTCTTATTCTAGCAACAACTTCTTCTGCATCCATATCACCACTAGTTACTTCATCTTCATACTTAAATTCGCCATCAGCAAGTAATGCATTCCAAGCAAGTTTAAGATTTAATTCCTCTAATGTGTCTTCTTCTTCAGAAGATAAAGGATAGTCAGAATGAGGCTTATATGATACTACTTCTCTATAATTATACTCTTCATCTTCCGATATACCAAATTTTTTATTATCTATACTATCTGGTATATCTAAAAATTCGTTTTTTATTATTAACTCTAGTGATTTTTTAACCTTGTTTGCCCTTGCCATTGCTTCAGCCAATGCTTCGTCTGTGTTAGTATTGGACTTGGGTTTTTTAGTTTTTGAGTTTTTTGAACCCCTTAGAACTTCAGGCGTTATCCCCGCTTCCATAAATAATTTATTAAATACACCTTTGAAATCAATGTTAATTTCATACGTCTGCTCTTGAACAGTACTTTTGTTTCTTGCATTAGGCAATTCTATTTGTGTACTTACTGGATTACTAACTACTACTTTCGTAAAATCATCTATTGAGTTTAATGCCTCAGTATATTTTGCCCCTTTATCTGCTGCTTGCCATATCTTTTTGCTTTCTATTCCTTTAGTATGTGCAGATAGTAAATGGTCTGTACCTAATTCATTATTGACTTCTGATAATTTGACACTCTTACCTTCATCTAATAATCCTTGCTTTAGTGCTCTATCTATCTGAGTATAATCACCCACATATTTTTTTAAATGAATCAATAATTCTTCTGCTGTTAAATCTTTAATAGCATCCCAAGCATACTTTATGTGTTGCCTATATTCCTCTTCATCGAATTCTATATCTTTATCTGTTTCAGATATTTTATTCATAAACCCAGGCTTTAAAAAATAAGTTAGGTTATCCTCTATCTCATTATAATTATTATCACTAAATGGGGATGATAGATACTTTAACATTAGAATAAATAGAGGGTGGTTTGAAGCATCCCCTGATTTCATACTATCTTCAAGTTCTATAACTTGGTTTACTGTGTAGTCTCTTCTATCATACCTAATAGTTTCGGGGATAGTAATCGTCATCTAAACCCCTCATGCTAACCATGCCGCCCATGCAGCACCTTTAGATATCATTTTACCTAAACCAAGACCACTTCCTGGTGGTGTATAACTTGGCTGTCCTGTTGCAGGGTCAATCCAGTAAGCGTTACCCATAGTGTCATAACCACTAGGGGCTACTGGAAAACCTGATGGATTGTTCATGGCATTTTGTTGTTGCATCATCATATTGTTTGCTTGTACCATTGGATTGCCACCAGTAATTTGTGAAGGGTTCATTCCTCCACCATTAGGTGCACCCATACCTTGTTGAGGTAGTGCCTGTTGTTGATATTGTTGTTGATATTGTTGTGTTGGTTGCTGATATTGTGCTTGTGGGGGGACAGCAGGATTAAACCCTTGAGTTTCTAAATACTGTTGTCTAGCCATTTTTCTTTGAACTATAACTTCTGTATTAACAGCAGCAGCAAGTAAAGTTTGTACATCTAAAGTTATGTTAGCCTCAGTAACTGCTTCATATGCTCTTAAGCAATCTGTGTGAATTATCATTTCTCCACTTGCTCCCTGTGTTAATTTTAACTGTGCAAGTAATTGGCTAACTACTCTTTCACAAGTGTCTTCCATAAGTTTTTCTAATGCCATTAAGAAGCCTTCTCCATGATATTCAAAGAATTCTTCTACATGATTAGTTTGTAAAGTTAATAGATTATTGGTTGCCTTAAAGTTAGCAGCAGCCTGTGCATCTATTGCTTGCACTATATTGTTGTTGCTAGTTCCTAATAATCCCATTTTATTCAACTCCTTCTTCAAACATGGCTGCTATTGACTGTTGGACTGCTGCCTGTGGTTTAATTGTTGTCCCTTCTGTCATTAGTGCCAGTACTCTGTTATTAATTGCATGGCTTTCCATTGTTATTCTAAATAGTTCATCCTCTGCGGTCTCAACTGACATTTGAGGTGGGCGTATTGTCCAACCTCTAGCAGATAATGTTTCGATATCTGATTGCCTTAATGAAGTTAGTGGCCCAGAGGCTAATATGTTAGGCACTCTTGGTTTAGGAATATATGCACTAAATGATAGTCCATGTTCTTCTGCTATCATTTGTTGCTCTAGCATTTCATATTGTTTATGCAATTGAGAATGCTTTTCACAATATGTACCTCTCATTGGATATCCTTTCTTTACTTTGTGTAAAGGAATGGAAGGTCTACCTGGGTCTGATGCTTCCCACATCTTATGAGTACCACATATTACACATCTATCTCTAGTATTGAATTTAAATCCATAAGGAAGTTTGAACATAGATTTCTTTTCTGGCCATAAAATATTAACCATTTCTTTCATTTGTTTTTTAGGTTTAGTACTCTTGTAATCATATTTCATTACTGAACCAGGTGCTCTAGCATACTTTGTTGGTGGTAAAAATGAATTAGCCACAGTTGCATTACTTGCTCCGATTAAACTTGGGGGTTGGTATGTCATTGTCATATTATTCATCTCCTTTGGCAAACAATACAAGAACATATTGTTAAAACATAGTTATTTTGCGAGCAGTTATCTGTTATTAATTGTGTATTCATTTTTTTTCACCTAGTAGTCTTCTATCATTGTTGTTATTCCTCTATATACCATTTCCGATTCTGATTTTGCACTTATTATATATTTATGTGTTGGTATTCCTCTATCATTTAATCTCTGCATTCCATCTTGAAACGCTTCAAATATAGGGTGTTTTTGTATGTCATTATATTGGTATGTGTCTTTCCATAAGTCAAACTTATTCGCCCAAACTCCAACTGCTATTGGGTAGTCATTTGGTTTCTTTTTATTTCGTTTATTTATAACATCCCAATGTTTTGAAGTTATACAATCTACTAAAAATTTCCAACACAGTTGTTGCTCTATGTCTATGTGCTTGGCTAAATGTCTATCATCAATCATAAAAATAATATATCTTACTTTTCTATTTTTCATGTCTATTAGCCAGTCGCCCCAGTATAATGATTCACCTCCTATGTCTGATGTTTTTATTGTATGTGTGTCCCCATCTATTTTAATCGTTTTTCTTAGTGCTTTATGTGCTCCAACAGTTCTCTGTTTAATTATTGGTACATCTCCTCTAGTTCTTAATTGATGGTGTAGTGTTGTTTTACCTACTTTTGTTGCTCCATAAACACCAAATGCATGGGGGTTTATTTTTTTCCAAAATGAAGAAATCTGTTCTACAATTATTATTGCAAAACCCGCCATTACCGACATAAATATTCCTCAGAATAGATGGTGATAGAAACTCCAAAAGCCCTCCCATAGTTCAGAATATATGTTTACCCCAAACACAGGAAGTAGATGGCCTAACATAAATCCAGACACTGTTGATATTATTCCCCAAAAATAAAACCTTGCACGTAAAAACCATACATCTGCTGAATGCGCTCTTTGCATATCATATGCTAGAGCAGTCTCATCCATTCCAAATGCTATGGCTTCCAACATAAAATCACTTACTGTTCAAGCCTTGCCAGAAAGGAAGGCTTAATCTCCTGTTGGTTAACTTGGACTGTACCTGTTGTTGGTAACTGTGGTGACATGTTATAACCCCACTGTTGGTTATACTGTTGTAGACTAGTTCTTACTCTTTCTCTCTGTTGTTCATCTCTGGCTCTCTTAGCCCAATATGATGCTATCTTTCTATCTAATAACGTCATTTCTATATAGTCATTTAATACTAAATCAAACACTGCTTTCATTACAAGTATTCCTCCAATAGTCATCAATCCGAAAACTACTGCATGAGCATAATGAGAGAATGCAAGCAGACTCCCGAACTCAGCGTAAAAGAATACATTTACTCCACATATTGCTCCTACGAACAATATAGTCATCACTAATTTGGTATCTTTACCTAATGCTGGCATATATTTTTCTCCTAGTTATATTGGGCAGAAACTGAAACATTTATTTTCGTTCCTGCGCCACTAACTAGGATATATAATCCATCACTAATTACACAGCCATGCATATCAAAATCAAGATTTGTTTTTAATGCGCCTATATGTACTCGATGAATTAATTTACCAGAATTTGATGTTCCATCATAAAAATCTACAGTCATTGCGGCTGCTTGATTATTACTAACCTTAAATGAAACTATTTTGTTTCTACCATTCAACAGTTGTACATCCTGGTTTTCATTTGCACTAGTAAATGCGTGCATCTTAGTTGTTAATGCTCCACTACTCATAATATCAGTCCTCCCTCATCTAATTCACATCATGCTACACTTATTAAAGTTCTGAATCTTTTAATTTCTTTTTCAGAACCATTGGTTTTGTTGCCGGTTTAACTGGTTGCTTTATTTTTAACCCCTTGCTTTCCTTTGCAATGTCCGGTACTAAACCTTTGATTTTACTGGATATTATTGCTTTTTTTGCTTTTGGTTTAAACATTTTATCTAATGTTTCATTTAGTGTTTTACCTTTAAACTCTCTTTGTAGCCATTTGTATTGGGTACTACTGCAAGTATTGAGTGTCGCTCTATCTAAAGCATCGAATGTAATTTTAAAATTATTATCATTTAGATAAACTAACGCAATTTTTGCATCTACGGTTACTGTTTCCTTTGGGGATATTGTACCGCCTTTAACTAAAGAACGTGAACGCTCTTTTCCTATGTATTGTAATTTTGCCATATTTTTCACCTTGTAAAGTCGTAACCAATGACCTCCCATCTAAGGGAGGCCAAAGGTCACATTACTACTCATTTCAGAGTATTCCGTAAACACGAACTCTAACCATGCCTTCATCACCAGTAGTACCGATTTGGGTAGCACCAATATTTAGGGCAATTTTAAAACTTGTACCTGTTAAATATTCGCCAGTATCAAGAAGTACTGCTGATGCGGTGTGAGTTAATTCTTCACAACCTGTCACCAAAACAGCATTAATACGACTTAAGCCAAGTGAAGCAGCCGTTACGGTTACTCCTCCTGCCTCATAGGCGGTTATATCTAAACTAGCATCCACAAGATATTCATCACCATGTACTCTTGGTGTGGTCATACCTTTATGGTCTGCTAACAACTTAACTATTACTGTCATACTTAATAACCTCAAGCACTCGTTACGTTCGTAATTTTACCTTGTCCCTTAAAGAAAGAACAACCAGTTTCAGCAATTGTACGATACATTGCTTGATTACCGAGTGTTCCTACACCGAATGGGTTTCCGTTGTCAATTCCATCCTCATAGTATTGGGTTGGTTTTAACACAGATAGCCATAGATGGTCTGTATCAAGTATAAGCAAATCGCTTAGTTTGTTTGAACCATTTCCGGTTTTAGGCATGTCTTTGCATGGTATCAAAGGTATATCGTAGTAAGTAGCAACTCTAAATCCTACTTCTGTACCTTTTACTCCACGAACTCCGCCATGTGTTGGTATTATTTCTTTACGGTCTAAGAATCTTTCTTGACTTTGTAGCAAGTCACCTAGATGCTGAATAGTATCATATCCAGTTAAGATAACTTTTGGGCTACCGCCATTTTCTCTTAGTGACCTTAACATAGCGTTAAGTAT
>Ga0209091_10000620_pt1 | contig 33383 bp, 36 predicted proteins | sample ArcticOcean_MG_C_6_FD_187438 | JGI IMG/M metagenome (GOLD analysis project Ga0209091, IMG submission 187438) | Marine microbial communities from western Arctic Ocean - ArcticOcean_MG_CB8_128 (SPAdes) (version 2) | ecosystem: Environmental > Aquatic > Marine > Oceanic | place: Arctic Ocean...
ATTGCAACCCTTAGATCGCTAAAATCTTTTTTATATTTTCTTATTGTGAAAGCATCTAGAAGGCCTTGGGTTGGATGAGCATTACTCCCATCTCCCCCATTGATTACATGAATATGAGAAGGAACATGTTGTGCTATTTGATTTGGAATGCCAGCTTCCGGATGTCGGATAACAAAAATATCGGTACCCATTGCTATTAAATTATCAACCATATCAAAAATAGATTCCCCTTTAGATTGAGAGGATGTGGGTATATCTAAATTTATCACATCTGCTGATAGCCTTTTAGCTGCAATTTCAAAGGTTGTTCTAGTTCTTGTGCTATTTTCAAAAAAAAGATTACATACAGTTTTTCCTCGTAGCAAAGGAACTTTCTTAATATCTCTTTGACCGATCTTAAAAAAAGATTCAGCCATATCAAATATCTTAATAATTGATTCTTGATTTAGATCATCAGTTGAGATTAGATGTTCTATTTTTGAAGTATTATTTATTTTTTGGTTTGTCATCTATTTTTGTTGTATTAAATATTAAATTGCCATCTTCTTTATCAAGACTTATAAAGATATTTTTTGGTATATCTATCTCAATCCCAGAATAGTTCGGCTGAATTGGGAGCTCATTACCTTTTCTGTCGATAAGAACATAAAGCTGTATTTCTTTCGGCCTTCCAAAATCAAAAATCTCATTTATTGCAGCCCTAATTGTTCGCCCTGTGAAGAAAACATCGTCAATAAGTATAATTTTCTTTTTATCTACATCAAAATTAATTGATGTTGTTTTTTGTTTTAATTTGATACCAGATATTTCGAGGTCATCTCTATAAAATGAAGCGTCAATTAACCCATAATTTATCGGCTCTTGAATTTTTTTCTTTAACTCATCTACAATAAGACTGCCGCCACTAGGAATTCCAATTATGCAAGTATCTTGATCTATTTTAGATGAAATTTTTTCAAAAATTTTATCGATAAGTAAATTAGGCTCAGGTAAGTTCATGTTGGCCTCTTTCAAAATATGACTCAAGGATGATTTGGGCGGCCACTTGATCTAGGACCAGTTTTCTTTTTTTAAAATTTTTCTGTGTAACTTTGAGGACAGATTCTGCCTCTGTAGAAGTATATCTTTCATCGACCAATGAGAATGAAAGGTTGAATTTGTTTTTTAATTTATTAGCAAATTTTTTTGCTAAAAGACTCATTTTGCTGATGCTGCCATCATCATTTAAAGGCAAACCAATAACAATATGTATTGGCGACCAAATCCCGATTAATCTTTCAATAATTTTATACCGTTCAGAATTTAAAGGGGTATTTATTGTTTCTAGAGGGTGGGATGACTTAGTTAGATTGTTTCCAACCGCAACACCTATTCTTTTTTCGCCAAAATCAAATGAAAGGATGTTGCCAATTATTTTTTTGTGTTTTGACAAATTTGAATTTTGTTTGATACCCATTATCTTTTGGCGCAACGATCAATAGGGGAAAAGGAATTTTGTGGTCTTTTTGACCAGTCTGAAGTTTTGATTTTTTTGTCAGATTTTCTCAATGGTGGAATATTAGCACAATCTAAAAAAAAGCACTATCTATTATTCTTAATAAATTCAGTGACTTGAAGCCCATAACCTATCATGCTGGGCATCTTTCTTGGCGATGCTAGCAATTTCATTTTTTTTACGCCAATATCAACGAGGATTTGAGATCCAATTCCATAATTTCTCAAATCATTCGTATTGTCTGTAGGTATATTAATTGTTTCTAAAATATCAGAAATTTTATTTTGTGATTCTTGATAATTAAGAAAAATAATTACTCCATTAGGACACTTGCTAATTGCTTCTAATGCCTTTAAGGGTGGCCAGGAATGCTGCGTATTTTTATCAATAAAATCAAGAATGGATAAAGGAGCATGAACTCGGACCATCACCTCATCTCCGGGATTAATTTTCCCTTTTACAAGTGCTAAATGAGAGTTTTTTGATAGTAAATCAGAATAAAGCAGAAGCTGCATTTGCCCATAATCTGTATCAATTGTTTGCTCACTAATTTTTTTAATAAGTTTTTCTTTTCTACTTCTAAACTCTATTAAGTCGGCAATCGTTCCAATTTTTATTTTATGTTGTTTTGAGAACTTAATTAGTTCTGGCAAGCGAGCCATGCTGCCATCTTCATTTAGTATTTCGCATATTACAGAGGCAGGATCTAGGCGTGCAAGTTCAGCAAGATCACAACCAGCTTCAGTATGCCCTGCTCTATAAAGAACTCCACCAGGATGAGAAATTAATGGGAAAATGTGACCAGGTCGAATAATGCTTGTATGGTTTGCATTTTTTGATATTGCAGCCTTTATTGTTGTAGCTCTGTCACTTGCTGAAATTCCTGTTGTAACTCCTTTGGCGGCTTCAATCGATACTGTAAAATTTGTTCCTAATTTTCCTTCATTCTCTTGGACCATCAAGGGTAACTTTAATTTTTTGCATTTTTCTTCAGTTAGCGTTAAGCAAATCAAACCTCTTCCGAATTTAGACATAAAATTAATGTGACTAGCTGATGTAAATTCGGCAGCTAAAACTAAATCACCTTCATTTTCTCTGTCTTCATCATCTACTAAGATAACCATTTTTCCATTCTTAAGGTCTTCAATAATTTCTTCTGTTGTATTCATCTAATTATGATTTCTTTAAAATAGTTTCAACATACTTGGCAAGCATATCAACTTCAATATTCATTTTATTACCAATATTCATGTTTTTAAGCGCTGTATTTTCGAGCGTATATGGTATTAAATTAATTTTAAATGAGCTTTCTTGAACAGAATTGACTGTAAGGCTAACCCCATTAATTGATATCGATCCTTTTTCAGAGATATATTTCATAAGTTTTTTTGGCGGTTTAACTGTCCATTCTTCACTTCGACTCTTTATTTCATTTTTTGTTAGCTTAGCTATCCCGTCAATATGACCAAAAACAAAATGACCCGATATTTTACTATTTACTCTTAAAGAGCTCTCAAGATTAACCATTTCACCTATCCTAAATTCAGCAATTCTTGATATTGTTTCATTTGAAAGATCAAAATACATAAAATTTTTATTAAACCTTTTAACAGTTAAACATATGCCATTTACAGATATACTATCCCCAAGTGACAAATCATTTAAGCATGTAGATTTGTATTTAATTTTTATTTCAAAATCACCCTGTTTGCTATTAAACAATGTGATTTCACCAACAGATTCAATTATTCCTGTAAACATGCCATAATTCTAGCAGAATGCTTCAGGCCACAGTTTAAAAATAATATGATTACAAATTTTCTTAAAAATAATTTCTACGAATTTTGGATAGCTTTAAGATACACGCGGCTAAAAAATAGAAATTTTATTTCTTTTATATCTTTAACAAGTATTATTGGAATTGCTTTAGGAGTTATGGCTTTAATAGTAGTTCTTTCAGTTATGAATGGTTTTAAATCTGAATTACAAAGCAAGATATTAAGCGTTGCATCCGACATTGAGGTTGTCAGGATAGGTGAAAATCTAAAAGATTGGAGACAGTTGAAATTAAATCTTAAAGATCTAGAAAATATATCAGCCATTGCCCCATTTACAAATAATCAAGCAATGCTATCCCTTGGTAAGTATAATCGAGGAGTTATAGTTAGAGGAATTGAGCCTAGCTTAGAGCCCGAAGTAAGTGATTTAAATTTAAAGATTAAGGAAGGCGAGTTCAGTCTTATTCCAGGCAAATATGAAATATTAATGGGTGTTGATATTGCTAGATATTTTGGATTATCGGTCGGCGATAAAATTTCTTTGATTAGCTCCCAAGCTAATTATTCACCAGTAGGGATGCTGCCTCGTCTTAAACAATTCAAGATTAAAGGTATTTTTGAGGTGGGAATGTATGAATACGATGCTGGTTTAGTTTTAATTCATTTAAATGATGCACAGACTTTGTTCCAAATGAATGCGCACATTTCTGGCTTGAGGGTTAAATTAAATGATTTAAATCAAACAAGGAAAACCGCAACATTAATCTCAGGCATGTTTAAAAATTCTGATAACCTTGTTGTAACAGATTGGACTAGGCAACATGCAAATTTGTTTGCTGCAATCGAAATGGAAAAAAAAGTAATGTTTATTATCCTAACTTTAATAGTTGCTGTTGCTGCATTTAATGTTGTCTCTACCCTCGTTATGGGCGTAACTGAAAAAAAATCTGACATTGCAATTTTAAGAACCTTGGGAGCAACAAAGAAGAGTATTTTATTTGTTTTTATGTGGCAAGGAGTTTTAATTGGCATTGTTGGAACTTTCTTAGGAATACTCTTGGGCACAACAATTGCATTAAATATTGATGTTATTGTTCCTTTTATTGAAAGTTTATTTGGTATTCAATTTCTATCTAAAGATATTTACTATATTTCTGTGTTGCCATCAAAACTTCTGGTAAGTGATGTAATCTTTATAGGATCCATAAGCTTATTTTTATCTATTATTGCTACAATTTACCCAAGTATTAGAGCTACGAGAATTGAACCTGCAACTGCCTTAAAATATGAATAACCAAATAAAATTAAAAATCAATAAATTAACAAAATCTTTCCCTGGCCTAGATCAGCCTGTTCTTGATAATATTGATTTAACTGTAAAGGCTTCAGAGAGGATCGCGATAACAGGAGTTTCTGGCTCAGGAAAAAGCACTTTGCTTCATGTGATGGCGGGACTCGAAAAGCCTGATAGCGGCCAAATTACCATACTAGATAAAGATCTAACAACTTTAAAATCTAATGAGTTATGCATCTTAAGAAACAACAACTTAGGGTTTATATATCAATTTCATCACTTAATGCCAGATTTTACAGCTCTTGAGAATATAATGATGCCATTTACAATAAGAGCAGGACTATCTAAGGAACATAATGCTCAATTATCCTTAATTGTTAAAAAACTAGCGCTCGAAAAAAGAATCAATCATTATCCTCATGAATTATCTGGTGGCGAAAGACAAAGAGTGTCTATTGCTAGAGCAATTATTACATCTCCAGATATTATTTTAGCTGATGAGCCCACAGGAAATTTAGATAATAAAAATGCCAATAAAGTCTTTGATATTTTTTTAGAGCTTGCAGAAGAGTTAGGAACATCTATTATTTTAGTAACTCATGATCTTTCGCTAGCAAAAAAAATGAGTAAAATTTACAATTTAACGCAGGGTAAAATCACAGTGAGCTAGTATAATAATTAGTAAATTACATAATTTTAAAAATAGGAGAGATATTAGTGTTGGATATTATTAACGCAGCAGGCTGGCCAATTTGGCCTTTAATTTTTGCTTCAATTATAGCTGTAGCCATTATATTTGAAAGGCTTTGGGCATTACGATCGAACATTATTGCTCCAAACAACTTGCTTTTGGAAGCTCAAAAATTGATAACAAAAGAGGGAGTGAAGAAAGAAGCTATTCAATCCCTACATAACCATTCAATGCTAGGCGAGATTTTTGCAAGCGCATTAAATAATTATAATAGCCCATCTGAAATCATTAAAGAAGCTATTGAAGAAACAGGAAGAGCTGTTAATCATAGATTAGAAAAATACCTTTCTACTTTAGGTACTATTGCAACAGTAGCGCCTTTGTTAGGACTATTTGGGACTATTATTGGTATGGTTGAATTATTCAGCTCATTTACTAGTAGCGGGCATGATGTCGCTGTTTTTGCGCGTGGTATTTCAATTGCTTTATATAATACTGCTGGAGGAATAGTTGTGGCTGTCCCAGCTATGATTGCTTATCGTTTTTTTAGATCAAAGATTGATAACCTTGTAGTTGAAATGGAGCAACAAGCAATTAAGCTAGTAGAGATTATTAATGGTAAGAGAAGGTAAGGGGAGTATTAAATGAATTTTCAAAAAGGTAAAAAAAATGATGAATTAGAAATCAATTTTATTCCTTTAATTGATGTATTACTTGTTATTATTATTTTCTTGGTTGTTAGCACAACATTTGCCCGTTTTAGCCAATTAAAAATTAATCTGCCAACAGCAGAAGCAAATATTGCTGATATCAACCCAGATCGTATCAATGTGACAATTAGTAAAGATGGTCAATATTCAATAAATGAGAAGCTAATCAATGCTCAGACTGTAGCTGAATTAACTATAAAATTAAAAGAAATATCTGCCAGTAAAATAGAGATTCCATTAGTGATAAATGCAGATGCATTAGCATCTCATCAATCAGTAATTAATGTTATGGAGGCTTCTCGACAAGCTGGTTTAACAAAAATTACATTTTCTACAAAAGTTAATTAAACAAAAAGTACCTATATTTTTATGTCGAAAGAACAAACGACTAAAGTCACCTTAGCTGAATTTAAGAAAATCTATTCTAGAATTTTCAGTTACGCCTTAAAGTACAAATGGACTTTATCTATTAGTATTTTTTCTTTAATTATTTTAGCTTTAACAAATACAGGCTTCCTTGCCTTAATAAAAAAAATAACAGATGAAGGCTTTGTGGAACAAGCCTCAAACTCCTCTATTTTCCTTCCAATAGCATTAGTTATATTAATGACAATTAGGGCTCTATCTGGTTTTGTTTCAGGATACTCAATGCGATGGGTTTCTAGAAAAATTGTTGAAGATCTTCGTTTCGATGCTTTCAAAAGATTGATGGTTCTTCCAGTAACTTATTTTGATTCTCATGCATCAGGCAATATTGTATCTAAGCTGACATACGAAACAGAGCAATTATCCTTTGTTGCTACGAAAGTTGCATTAGAGTCTATTCGTGAAAGTCTAACTATAATTGGTATTGTTGGTTATATGATTTATTTAGACTGGACGTTAACACTTATATTTGCATTAATGGCCCCATTAATGGCTTTTTACTTAAAGATTGTATCACCTAAGCTCAGGAAAGCTAGTGGTGAAGTACAATCTACAATGGGTTACATGACAAGCGCATCAGAAGAGGCAATTTCTGGCCAACGTATCGTTAAAATTTTTGAATCAAGCTTTTTTGAATTTAAAAAATTTGCTGAAATAGTAGTACGTAACAGAAAAATGCAAACAAAATTAGCTCAATTATCTGGTACAAATGGGTTTGTGATTGAGGTGCTAGCTGCAATTTCTCTTGCATTGGTAGTTTATTACTCAGTTGGGAGATTTACTCCAGGAGAATTCGCAGCATTTGTTGGTGCTTTATTAATGCTAATTTCACCTATAAAAAAACTCACGGGCATAAATGAACAAATTCAAATCGGAGTTACAGCTGCAGTAAGTATATTTAGTGTAATGGACGAGGAGAAAGAAATTGATATTGGTAAAAAGAGATTAAAAAAAATTACTGGCCATATTGAATTTAAAAACGTCACTTTTTCTTATGACAAAATAAAAAAACATGTACTTAAAAATATAAACCTTCAAATAGAGCCAGGTGAGAAGATAGCTTTAGTTGGCAAGTCTGGCGGAGGTAAAACCTCTCTTGTAAACTTAATCCCAAGATTTTATGATTTAGATTCTGGGTCGATATTGATCGATAAAACTAATATTACCGATATTAAGTTAAGTGACTTAAGACATCATTTATCCCTTGTAAGCCAGGATACAATATTGTTTAACGATACGATTTATAACAATATTGCATATGGTAGCCTCAAAAATAACAATGCTAAAAGAGTTAAGCAGGCGGCAAAAGCAGCAAATGCTCTAGAGTTTATAAATAAACTACCCGATGGGTTTGATCACAAAATAGGGGATCGGGGAGTTCGATTATCCGGCGGCCAAAAACAAAGGATAGCGATTGCAAGGGCTATATTAAAAAATGCTCCAATATTATTATTAGATGAAGCAACATCGGCTTTAGATTCAGAATCAGAAAAGCTTGTTCAGCAGGCATTAGACAATTTAATGAGCGGACGAACATCTATTGTAATTGCTCATAGATTAAGCACTGTGAGGAATGCTGATAGGATAGTTGTAATTAATGATGGGAAAATTGTAGAAGTTGGAACCCATGAAAAGTTATTAAAATCAAAAAAATATTATTACCGATTGCATAAAAAAGGATTTAGTTAGTTTTGAGATCAATTCATGAGATTCTGAATAAACAGTATTATGAAAAATCATCATGGATTTTATTACTTCTTCCAATTAGCTTTATTTACTTCGTAATTATTTCTCTTAGAAGCTGGGCTTATAAGGTCAGTATTCTTAAAACAATCAAGATGGATGTGCCTGTTGTTGTTATTGGAAATATAACTATGGGAGGAACAGGAAAGACTCCGCTAGCAATTTGGCTAGTAGAAAAATTAATAAAATTAGGCATGAAGCCAGGCCTAATTTGTAGAGGTTATAATTCCAATGCTAATTCCCCTCAAGAAGTCCATACAAGCTCAAAAGTAACAAATGTCGGTGATGAGGCATTAATGATCAAAAATCGTTTAGATATTCCTGTATTTGTTGGTAAGAAGAAAGTGCAAACGGGTAAAATGCTATTAGAATCCTACCCTAATGTTAATATTTTAATTTCTGATGATGGCCTGCAACACCTTCAGTTATTTAGAGATTTTGAAATAGTTGTAGTTGATGAGTTTAGGTATTTTGGCAATGAATATTTGATTCCAGCTGGACCATTGAGGGACGGAATATCTAGAGTAGAAAAAGTAGATGCTGTAGTGATCAATAGATGCTCTAAAAAATCACTCTCTGAACCGAGAGTAGTTGGTCAATATGAGATGATTTGTTATGGAGACATTTTAAAAAATTGTCTTCATAGTGATCAGATATCTGATTTAAATATAATTTCAGATGAAAAAGAAATAATAGCAATAACCGCAATTGGTAATCCTGAAAGATTTTTTGAGAAATTAAATAAGGAAGGTTTAAATTTTAAAAGAAAAATCTTTAACGATCATCATTTATTTACTGAGTCAGATTTTAGTGATTATGTTGATATGAAGATCGTAATGACTGAAAAAGATGCCGTGAAGTGCAGGACCTTTGCGAAAGAAAATTTTTGGTTTTTACCAATAGATGCAGTTGTTAATGAAAAACTATTTAAAAAAATAATAAAAAAATTAAGGATTTAATTAAATGGATAAAAAATTATTAGACATACTCGTTTGTCCTGTAACCAAGGGAGCACTCACATATGATAAGAAAAAAAATGAGCTTATTTCAAAATCAGCAAAATTAGCTTATCGAATTGAAGACGGAATACCAATTTTACTTGAAACTGAAGCCAGAAAAATCTCTGGGAAAATATAAAAATGAATTTTTATGTGGTTATACCTGCTAGATATAAAAGTACAAGGTTACCAGGTAAGGCATTAATCGATATCGCTGGAATCCCAATGGTTATAAGAACAGCAATCCAGGCAAGAGAAAGTGGGGCTCAACAAGTAGTAATTGCAACTGACGACCAAAGGATTAAAAAAACTGTAGAAGATTATGGATTTGAAGCCTTAATGACTGATAAAGACCATATTTCAGGAACAGATAGAGTATTAGATGTTGCAAATCAAAAAAGGTGGCTTAGCGATGAGATTATTATTAATGTACAGGGAGATGAGCCACTTATTGATCCAGAATTGATCAAGTTATTAGCTAACGCATTACAAGAACCCGATGTTAACTATGTAAGTGCTTGTTCAAATTTTGAAAATTTTGATGAGTATTTAAATCCAAATAATGTAAAGGTCGTATTTAATCAGAATCAAATTGCTATAAAATTTTATAGAGAATCACTAGTAAAAAACGAAAAAGATTGGAATTTGCAGCAAAAATTCCATCATATTGGTATTTATGGCTATACAAAAAAATTATTAGATAATTTTTGTAGCCTACCTATTTCAAAGCTAGAAAATTCATTAAAACTTGAGCAGTTAAGGGCTCTAGAAAATAATATATCACTGATGATATTAAAATATGAGGGTAAAATTCATAGGGGTATAGATACCCCTGAGGATTTATTTTTAATAAGAAAGTACTTGGAAAGTGAGTAAAATCTATACTGCATCATCACCTTTTTCGCCTGTTCGAATTCGGATAGCATCTTCAACATTCATAACAAATATTTTTCCATCACCGATTTTTCCAGTACGGGCAGTTTTGGTGATTGAATCTATTACCTTATCTACCATTTCATCAGCAACAACTATATCTAGTTTTACTTTTGGCAAAAAATCAACTATATATTCCGCGCCTCTGTATAATTCTGTATGACCTTTTTGACGGCCAAACCCCTTAACTTCTGTAGCTGTAAGCCCCATAATGCCAAGTTCAGATAAAGATTCTCTGACTTCATCAAGTTTGAAAGGCTTTATGATAGCTTCAATTTTTTTCATTTCAAATTCCTTTTAATTAAATGGTTTATATTTACTTGTAATTGGATAACGCCTATCTTTACCAAAAGCTTTATGAGTTACTTTTGGACCTGGAGCTGCCTGCCTTCTTTTAAATTCATTCTTATGAATTAATTTTATAACTTTTCTTACAACTTGTGCTGAATATCCTTCATTAACTATCATTTTTATACTTTTATTTTTTTCCACATATAAATCTATTATTGCATCAAGTATTTCATAGTCAGGAAGATTATCCTGATCTGTTTGATTTTTTGACAATTCGGCAGAAGGGGCTCTTGTAATGACCCTTGATGGAATAATATTATTATGTTGATTGATCTCATTTGCAATTTTATAGACCATAGTTTTTGGTACATCTTTTAAAACTGAAAATCCACCAACCATGTCACCATATAAAGTTGAATACCCAACAGCAACTTCACTTTTATTACTTGTTGCTAAAACAATTCCATTAAATTTATTTGCATATGCCATCAATAATACACCTCGGATTCTTGCTTGAATATTTTCCTCTGTAATATCTTTTGGAAGATTTTCAAACTCTTTTGATAAGGATTTCTCAAACGATTTCATTAATGGCTCAATTGGGTTTATTTTATATGTAATTGATAAATTTGATGTTAGTTGTTTTGCATCCTCAAGACTAGCTTTTGATGTAAAAGAACTCGGCATCATAATAGCTGTAATACCTTTCTTACATGCCTGAGATGCAATATACAGAACTACAGCTGAGTCAATGCCACCTGATAGTCCAATAAAAATTTTTTTAATAGCGTTTTTTCTAAGATAGTCCTTAAGAGCAAGTATTAATCCATTTAATAAGATTTTTATCGGAGAGTTAAATTTTTTAATATCATTAGAGATACTCAATTCTTTAATCTCATTAATATTTATTATTTTATTTATAGATTCGAATTGCTCTAGGCGATCAACTAATCCATACTGCCTGTTGTAAATAAATGATCCGCCATCGAAAAGTAAGTCATCTTGACCTCCAACTAAATTAAGATAAATAAGCGTAAAATTATTAGATGCAATTATCTTTTTTAACTCTTTAATTCTTGATTCACGCTTATTAATTTCATATGGTGAAGCATTAATGCAGATAATATAGTCTATGTTATTTAATTTCTCAATAGGACCTTTAACCCAAATATCTTCACATATCAATAAGCCAAATTTTCTACCTTTGTGAGAAAATATTAGAGATTTATCCCCTGATTTAAAGTATCTTTTTTCATCAAAGACGCCATAATTTGGCAGGATCTGCTTGTCATAAGTTTTTTCTATTTTCCCTTTGTAAAGAATGGATGCTGAATTAAACAATAGTCCTTTAACACTTCTAGGATGACCTACAATAATTTTTAATTTTGGAAATTTTTTCGCAATTTTTAGCAAGCCATTATTACATTCCTCAATAAAGGCTTTGTTTAATAATAGGTCCTCAGGAGGGTATCCACAGATACTTAATTCAGGAGTAATTAAAATTTCTGCATTTGATTTCTGAGCAATTTTTGCGTGTTTTACTATAAGTTTATAATTGGATTGAATGTCTCCTACAGTTGGATTAATTTGTGCTAAGCTGATTTTCATATTTTTAGTATTCCCCACCTGCATTCTTAATTAAATCAACTATATTTTTATCTTTATTTTTTAATGCATAAACCAGAGCTGTTAAACCATATTGATCCCTAGCTTTCAAATTAACTTTTGCATCCACTAGAAGTTTTATTAATTTAATTGATTTGCTTTGGACAGCATAATGAATTAAATATGTACCTTCACTATCTTTATGATTTAAATTAGCCCCATGAAGTACTAGAAGTTTTGCAGCTTTATATTTTTTATTGTTTATAGCCCACATTAACGCACTCCATTCTGACTTGTCAGTAATATTAACTTTTACACCTTTGTAGATGAGAAGATTTATTGCACTTTCGTATCCATTTGATGCCGCATGAATTAGTGCTGTTTTTCCATACCTGTCCTTTAATTCAATTTTTGCACCATTACTAATTAATATTTCTATGGTTTTAACACTGCCACTTTTACATGCCAACATTAATATAGTTAAGCCTGAGCTATTCCTACTATTAGGATCAATACCTCCCTTAAGAAGTAAATCGATAGTTTTATGATGTCCTGAAGTCGCAGCTAATCCATATGCAGACCAGCCATCTGGGTCTGTTATTTTTGGATCTGCATTGTTATTTAGAAGGGCAGTGACAGTTTCAATATAATTTTTTTTTGCAGCAAACATTAGAGCAGTCCAGCCATCATTCTCTATCTTATTCACTTTTGCTCCTTGAGAAATTAAGTATTCGATTATCTCTACTTGATTTTTCCTTGATGCATACATTAGTGCATTAATTTTATCTTTATCTTCGGTGTTGGGATCGCCTCCACTTTGAATAATTGCTTTCACAGTCTCAAGGTCTCCTTTTGCAGAAGCTGTCAGTAGATATGGAATCTCTTCGGCATTTAGTTGATAAATACTACAAAAGATAAAAATGAATAAGATGCATAAAATTTTTTTCATTATATTAGTTTTTTTTATTCAATGCTTGAGCCATTACATGTCCCATAGTTGCTGGCGACTCAGAGATCCATACACCAGATTTTTTTAAGCTATTTATTTTATCAATAGCTTTACCAGAGCTACCAGATATAATTGCACCAGCATGGCCCATTCTTTTCCCCTCCGGTGCAGTTAGTCCAGCAATATATGCAACAACAGGTTTTTTTATATTCTTGGAAATAAATTCAGCAGCAAGTTCTTCATCAGATCCTCCAATTTCACCTACCATAATTATGCCTTCTGTATTTGGATCTTCTTCAAACATCGCCAAACACTCAATAAAATTAAGGCCCTTTATAGGGTCCCCACCAATACCAACACAAGTTGTTTGACCTAAACCATTCATTGAGGTTTGATGGACAGCCTCGTATGTCAGAGTGCCAGATCTTGATACAATTCCAATTACTCCAGGCACATGTATATTCCCAGGCATAATTCCAATTTTGCATTCATTCGGCGTTATGATACCTGGGCAATTAGGTCCAATAAGAATAGTATTGTTTGACTCCATTATTTGTTTTACTTTTAACATATCGGTCACTGGAATGCCTTCAGTAATACAAACAACAATCCCAACACCTGCTTCACTAGCTTCTATAATAGACTCTGCTGCAAATTTTGGAGGGACATAAATCATTGTTGCATTTGCATCTGTCTCATTAATTGCTTCTTTCACAGTGTTAAAAACTGGTAGATTAAGGTGGGTATGACCTCCTTTACCGGGAGTGACTCCGCCGACAATTTTAGTACCATATTTAATTGATTGTTCACTATGAAATGTACCTTGCTTACCGGTGAATCCTTGACATAAAACTTTTGTATTTTTATTTATAAGAATAGACATTTAATTCTCTAGAGCACTTAGTTCGACTGATTTTGTTGCCGCATCCGTTAAGCTATCGGCAGAAATAATATTTAGGTTACTTTTTTTTAAAATCTCTTTTCCTAGCTCGACATTTGTTCCCTCCAGGCGAACTACTATTGGTATTTTAACCCCCACTTCTTTAATGGCAGATATTATTCCTTCTGCAATAATGTCACATCTCATAATTCCACCAAAAATATTAACTAATACAACACGAACATTTGAATCAGAAAGTAAGATTTTAAATGCCTTACTAACAGTTTCAGCTGTTGCGCCACCTCCGACATCAAGAAAGTTTGCTGGAAGACCGCCAGAAATTTTGATTAAATCCATTGTGGCCATGGCTAACCCTGCACCATTAACCATGCAACCAATATTTCCTTCTAAGGCAATATAACTTAACCCACTATGAAAAGCTTCCACTTCTTTTTTGTCTATTTGTGACCAATCATAAGCATCGCTAATTTCTTTATGTCTAAATCTAGCATTATCATCTAAACTTATTTTGCTATCGATAGCAATAATTTCGTCATTTTTTGAAATTACTAGAGGATTAATCTCAAGTAGCAATAAATCTGATTTTTTAAAAAATTTAAAACAAGAAGAAAGAAATTTTTCGAATTTCTCAAACAGCTCTTCTTCGATACCAAGCCCAATAGCCAAGGTATTTTTTTGAGAGGAAGTTAATACTGTATTGATTTTACAATACACTTTAGTGACAGATTTTGGGTCTTTAGTAGCTATCTCTTCTATGTCCATACCGCCAGATTGTGAAGTTATTATTACTATAGATTCTGTTTGTCTGTCTATTAAAATTGAAAAATACATTTCTTTTTTTATTGAAATTGTTTCCTCTATTAACAGTTGGTTAACAGGTTGTCCGTGAGGTTTGTTTTGTTCAGTTATAAGTTTTGAGCCAAGAATGAAGGAGGCAAAATCTTTTGCCTCTTGAGGATTGTTGATAATTTTAATACCACCTGCTTTACCTCTAGCACCTGCATGTATTTGTGCTTTTATGACTATCCTTGAGTTGAATTGCTTAGCAATTTCAAAGGTTTGTTTGATGCTATTCGAGATTTTACTTTTAGGAACATTTATTCCATTAGCCTTAAGTAATTCTTTAGCTTGATATTCATGAAGATTCATTTAAATTCTTTAAACTAATTACTGATTTCAATATGATATCAGAATGCTTAATCGATTTTATAGAATGTACATAAAGCTTTTATCTAAAAATATTATTTTCCTATTTTAATGGATATATTGTGACTGTTCCTGCTTTCATGTCTGGAATAATTAAATGAGTTTTATCCTTACTTAGTGCAATATCGGCGGCAGCCTTAAAGCCTTCGAGAATTAATTTTGATTTACCATTTTTAAATTCGTATATTTTTCCTTCTTTCCAGCTACTTATGTATACCGTTCCATTTTTTATTGCCAAACCATCACCACCTGGAAAACCTTCTCCTATTTTTTTGAGCTTTTTAGTTTTAGTATCTGCTTCAAATAACTCCCCACCCCAATCAACTATTAAGATTTTATTATTTCCTATAGGAAGGACTCCATTCGGTGCTTTATTATTCTCTGTTGTCTCGTCAAAAAGAACAGTAATATCACCAGCTAAATTCATTTTAAATACAATTCCACCTGTTTCAAAATTACCAGTGTCTGTAATATAAAAATCTCCATTAGAATCTACATCAATATCGTTAAGGAAGACAGGGGTTTTTGGAAAAGCCATTGTTGAGCCAAAGACTGACCACGTCCCATCGGTATTAACCTCGATAATTACGTCTCTATCAGTCACATATAGCTTTTCTTTATAAAAGACTATGCCTTTTGGGTCGTAGAGACCTGTTGCGAATGTAGTAATATTGCCTTTTTTATCAATTTTACTTATTTTCCCATCGCGGTCTTTATCCTTTTCCCCTATTTCAGAAACATAGATATTGCCATCCGGACCTTCTGCAACAGATTCTGGCATACTCAGTCCCTCATATCTCACTTCATGAGCAAAGCTTAAATTTGTTATACTGACTAAAATTATTAATGCTATTGTTAATTTACTCATTGTTTACCTTTTATTAAATTTAAAAAATTCTTTATTTGCTAAGTTTCCATAATTTAGATCTAGGACTATCACTCACAAGGTAAATATTACCTTGATCATCAATTTCAAAGTCTCTAATACGCCCAATTTTATCTTTAAATATAATCTCCTCACCTACAATTTTATTATTTTCATAATCTAATCTGATGAGACTTTTCCCATTTAGTGAGGATACGATTAGATCTCCCTGCCATTCTGGGAAAACATCGCCCTCATAAAACTGAATACTACTAATTGCCATTGAAGGAACCCAGGCTATAACCGGTTTATAATATTTTTTTTTAAATGGAGTATCTCCAATACTAAATCCAGAATACTCCTTCCCCCCCCAAGCAATGTCTTTCCAGCCATAATTAGCTCCAGCCTTCACTTTGCCTATATGGTCACCACCTCTAGGACCATGATTTGAAAAATAAACCTCTCCATCGTGAGGTGAAATTGTCATACCTTGAGGGTTTCTAACTCCGATGGTATATATTTCTGGAAGCCATTTTTCTTTGGTATTGAATTTTGGATTATCACTAGGGATATCGCCATTAGTTTTAATACGAATTATACTCCCAGGATGTTTTGTTGGATCCTGTGCAATCATTCCCTCATCGCGCTCTCCAAAACTTACAAAAAGCATATCATCTTTAATAGAGATTCTTGATCCAAAATGTATGTTAGTTGGAAGTTTCGGCTCCGCAACCAATAAGACCTCAAGGTCTATTATTTTATGGTTTAATAACCTTCCTCTTGCGATGGCAGTACTCGAGTTTTTCTTAGGCTTCCCATCAATATGGAACTCTTTGAAGTCGTGGCTGTAGGTAAAGTAAATATAACCATTCTTTTTGTTATAGTGTGCGTCTAGAAGACCTCCTTGGGAGCTCCCTCCATCGAAACCAATGTGTTGAATTTCATGATTAATTGATTTTTTTTTACCGGTACTTATATTGATTTTATGAATACCACCACTCTTTTCTGTAACAACTAGATGTTTATTATCGATAAATGTTAATGCCCAGGGATGGTTCAGATCTTTGGCAATTACATCTAATTTGAATTTGGTTTTAGTTAGACTATATTTCTTATAGTTACTAAAATTCTCTTCCGAGTTCACCGTGGATACACCCAGAAAAATTAAAAAAAATATGGACGTAATAATTTTCATCTTCATTTCGGCTCCTTTCTTGGAGGCGCGTGCTGGAATCGAACCAACGTCTAAGACTTTGCAAGCCTCCGCATGACCATTCTGCTACCGCGCCAATTTTTCATAACAAATAAGTACAAAAAAAAAGCCAATTATATTAAAATTAGCTTTTTTTTAATTATACTTCTTTCTAAGACTCAATTTAGAAGCATCTTTTTTCTTTACAGCCTTCATCTTTAAAGCCAATAGATAATAGGTATTCTGCCATTTTAACTTTACCATCTTCTTTTAATGCTCTTATTATTGAAACATCACCTTTAAGCTTTTTAGTTTTATCAATTCCAATTTCAACCAAATAATCGACCATCGGCTTACTTCCATTAAATGCTGCATGATGAAGTGCATTAAATCTAGTGATTGGATGAGTGTAAGTTATATTAGCCCCCTTGGTTACCAAATACTTCATCACTTCTAATTGATTTTTTGCTGCTGTCATAAGGAATGGTGTCCATGCAAAATAACTGTCATCAATTTTTACATCGGTTGTTTCAACATATTTTTTTACGGTTTTGATGTCACCTTCATTAACGGCTCCAGTAAATTCAAGTTCTTGGTCATCATTAAGAGCTAATGCATTTAACGAGAATAGGGCAACAGATATTGCAAGTAGACTAGATAAGGCTTTCATATTATTTCCTTCGTAATTAAATAAAAAATTTATTTGCGTTGGCAAACATTCTATACCAAGGACCAAAAATTTCCCATTTATTTGGGTGCCAAGAATTTTGATCAGTCCTGAATACTCTCTCAGGATGAGGCATCATTATTGATACTCTCCCGTCCGAATTCGTCAAGCCAGTTATTCCATAGGAAGAACCGTTAGGATTCATTGGATACATTAAAGTTCCCTTATGGTAGTTATCTACATATTTTAATGATATTAAATTAGCTGATAGATTTAGATTTAGATGTTCTTCATTAGTAAACTTAACCTGACCCTCTCCATGTGAAACAACAACAGGCAAAATACTCCCTATCATTTCATCGAAAAATAAAGAATTACTTTTTGCAATCTCAACCATTACAAAGCGTGCTTCAAACTGTTCGGACTCATTCTTAATAAATTTGGGCCATAAATTTGCCCCTGGGATTATTTCTTTAATGTTACTCATCATTTGACACCCATTGCATACACCTAGCGCAATAGTGTCTTTTCTTTCAAAAAATTCTTGGAATTCATCACGTAATTTATTATTGAAAAGTATCGATTTTGCCCAACCTTCTCCAGCACCTAATACATCACCAAAAGAAAAGCCTCCGCATGCAGCGAGCCCATTAAAATCCTTTAAACTTTTTTGCCCACTTAGGATGTCAGACATGTGTACATCATGTGCTTCAAAACCCGCATAGCTAAAAGCTGCTGCCATTTCGCTATGACCATTAATTCCTTGCTCCCTAAGGATAGCAATTTTTGGCGCTAACGTAGATATATTAATTTTGGATGGTATTTCAAAATTAATTTTAGGATTAATACCAGGGTTAGAGTCATCTAAAATAAGGCTAAATTCTTCTTCTGCTGATTTAGGGTTGTCTCTAATAGATTGAATTCTAAAACTAGTTTCTGCCCAAGTTTGTTGAACCTTTGCCCTTGTTGAAGCATAAATTAATGATGCATTATTCAGAATTGAAATTTTATGATCAATTGTTGGGGTTCCAATAGTCGTTATAGAAAGACCCAGTTCTTTTGTTAGATATTCTTGAATAAATACTATATCTTTATTAGCTACTTGAATTACAGCACCTAGTTCCTCATTTAATAAAAATTCAATAATAGAATCTTTAACTTCTAATTCTAATTTAACGCCACAGTGTCCTGCAAATGCCATTTCAAGAATGGTAACAATTAGCCCCCCATCGGATCGGTCATGGTAAGCCAGTAATTTATTTTCTTTATTTAAAAACTGAATACCTTTGAAGAAATTTTTAATTAATTTAGGATTATCTAGATCTGGGACGTCGAAATTAGTTATATTATTTACCAGATTGTAACTAGATCCACCCATCCTATTTTTCCCAACACCTAGATCAATTAAAATTAATGCACTTTCAGTGCCTAAGACTAATTGGGGAGTGAGTGTTTTATTGACATCGTAAGACTCACTAAATGCAGTAACCACAAGTGAAAGCGGGGATGTAACAGTTTTCATTTCATCATCACCCCAAGTTGTTTGCATCGACATAGAATCTTTTCCTACTGGGATACTAATACCCAGAGCAGGACATAATTCCATACCAATAGCTTTTACAGCATTGAATAATTCATGGTCTTCATGATCGTTTCCAGATGCTGCCATCCAATTAGCAGATAATTTAATCAGACTAATATCTTCGATAGCACTTGCTGCAATATTTGTTAGCGCCTCTGATACAGCCATTCTTGCAGATGCTACTCCATTAGTTAGAGCAATAGGGGCCTTTTCACCTATTGCAAAAGCTTCACCTTTTATTGAATCAAATGTGCTTTTTGTTACACCAACATTGGAAACTGGCACTTGCCATGGTCCGACCATTTGATCTTGGGCAATCAAGCCAGTAACTGATCGATCCCCTATTGATATTAGAAAACTTTTACTTGAAACACTTGGGTATTTTAGAATTTCACTGATTGCATCTTCAAGAGGGGAATCAAAGGCTTCTTTTTTAATATCCAAGCTAAATGTAGAATTTATTTTTTTTATAAGCTTAGGAGGTTTGCCTAATAGCACATCAAGATCCATGGTAATAATGTCTTCATTTAGAAGGCTATCTTCAACCTTAAGGTTTTTTCCTGAGGTAGCTTTTCCAACAACCCTAAAAGGACACCTTTCTCTTTTACAAATTTCAGAAAAATTCTCTAAATCTTTTTCATCAATAGCTAATACATATCTCTCTTGAGCTTCATTAGACCAAATTTCTTTAGGTGACATTCCTAATTCTTCATTATCTATGGAGCGAATATTCATAATCGCCCCCATGCCACCATCATTAATTAGCTCAGGGAAAGCATTTGATAGCCCACCAGCACCAACGTCATGAATACTTAATATTGGATTCTTATTTGCGAGTTGCCAACAACGATCTATAACTTCTTGGGCACGTCTTTGTAATTCAGGATTTCCACGTTGTACTGACGCAAAATCAAGATTTTCTTTGTTTGAACCTGTTTTCATGCTGGAGGCTGCTCCACCACCCAAACCAATTAACATTGCAGGACCACCTAGTTGAATAAGTAAATTACCATCTTTTAATTGCTCTTTGTGTGTGTGGATACCACTAATACTTCCAATACCACCAGCAAGCATTATTGGCTTATGGTATCCGAATTTCTTATCTTGAATTTGATATTCTAAAGTTCTAAAATAACCCAAAATATTTGGTCTTCCAAATTCGTTGTTATAACTAGCAGCACCAATTGGACCATCAATCATAATCTGTAAAGACGAAGCAATTCTATCTGGCTTGCCGATATTATTTTTTTCCCATGCTTGAATAAAGTTAGGAATTCTTAAATTAGATACAGAAAATCCAGCTAAACCTGCTTTAGGTTTTGATCCTCTACCTGTTGCTCCTTCATCACGAATTTCACCACCTGCTCCGGTAGCTGCACCAGAAAAAGGGGATATTGCAGTGGGGTGATTATGTGTTTCAACTTTCATTAAATAATGAGTAAGCTCGCTATTATCTAAATAAAGCCCATTAATGTCAGGGTAAAATCTTTTAATCATTGACCCTTCAATAATAGAAGAATTATCTGAATAAGCGACAATAGTTTTTTTGGGTGAAATTTTATGTGTATTACGAATCATGGAAAATAATGATTCTGACTGCTCTTTGCCATCTATAACCCAACTCGCATTAAATATTTTATGACGACAATGTTCCGAATTAGCTTGAGCAAACATCATCAATTCTGCATCACTTGGATTCCTATTTTCAGATGAAAAGTATTTAAATAAGTAATCTATTTCGTCATTTGACAAAGCTAGTCCTTCTGACTTGTTGAAGCTTTGTAATTCAGAAATACCTTTATCATTAATATTTATATGATTTAAAGGTTTTGGCATGTGATGAATAAAAAGTTTATTGATATCATCTTGATCAAGGAAAATTGATTCAGTCATACGATCATAAAATAATTGACCTAAGCCCTTTTTCTCATTTTGAGATAGTGATTTTCCAGACCTTGTAATAAAAGAAATAGTTTTAAGTCTTTCTATTCTTAAAATATTAATTCCACAATTCTGAATTATATCTGATGCCCTTGAGCTCCAAGGTGAAATTGTCCCAATTCTGGGACCAATGAAAATAGTATTTTCAGGCACTAATGCTTCTTTGATGTCTTCACCATATGTCAATATTTGGCTAAGATTTTTTTGGTCTTTCGATGATAGTTTTTCTTTGCTTTCTACTACATGAAGATATGACGAAGTAAGACCTTTAATATCAAACGAAGATTTTTTCGCTTCTTTTAATAAGTCCGACTTTCTAAATTCTGAATAAATTCTAAAGCCATAGAAGGAGCTGATAATATTTTTCTGCATTTTATGTGATTATAGTTGAGATTTTTATTTACCTAAATATTTTTAAGCAATTAAAAGAAAATAATTTATTGTAATAAGAATCATTCCCATTTAGAATATCATTCTTAGAAAATTTTTAATAACAATTTTAAGAATTAAATATGAATGAATTTATTATTGTATTTCGTGAAAGCCTTGAAGCTTGCTTAATAATCGGAATAATTTATATATTATTAGAAAAAAATAATTTAAAAAAAGAATTAAGACAGGTATGGCTTGGGGTTTTTTCAGCGATAGTTGCAAGTATTATTGTTGCCATTTCATTAAATTATATAAAAGAATCTATAGGCAACGAATCTATCAGCGCCCTGTTCGAAGGTATTAGTATGTATATTACTGCAGGACTATTGTGGTATGTAATTTTTTGGCTTTCTAAACATGTTAGCCAAAGAGATGGTATGGAAAAGAAAACTAATCAGGCTATTGCTGCATCAGGGTGGGGTATATTTTTATTAGTTTTTTTTGCAATCCTTCGAGAAGGATTTGAAACAGCCTTATTCCTTCTAGGAAGTTTTTCAATGTCAGGAACTTTTTCATATATCGGATTTTTTGCAGGATTGAGTCTTGCATTATTAATTGGTTATGGAATTGTCATTCAAGGAAGAAAGATAAATTTACGTTTATTTTTTCAAGGAACAACGCTTATGTTGGCAATATTTGCTTCGGGTATGGTCGCTTTTGGCACTCATGAGGTTGAGGAGTTCATTGTTAAAGGTGATCGCTTAGAATGGATTGGGTTGAAAAATGAGAAACAAATTACAAGAGCCTGGGATATATTAAAACCAACTTCAGAATTACAAGAAGGGGCTAACCCTATTTTGTATTCTTATAATATAAATAATAAAAATATGTATACCCATTACCTGCATGACAAAGGTAGAGTAGGTGTCTTTTTAAAAGGTTTTATTGGCTACAACAGCAATCCTAATTGGATAGAAGTCTTTCTTTGGCTCATGTCTTTGTTGTTTGGTGTAGGTATGTGGCGAAAATTTTATTTTAAGAGAAATTAAATATATTACTTAAGGATGAAATACTATTAAAAATTTATTATTAATTGCGTTATTTTTTCTAATTGGATGCTCAAACCAAGGACAGGATGAGTTAGCACCTAAAGTTCTTAAGGATGACCATGAATATTTAACTCAAATTAGCTTAGTTAAGGGACACCTTTTTGTTGGTATTGAGCTTTATAAAAATAAATACTTTAAAAATGCTAAAAGACATATGAAGCATCCTAAAAGCGAATTATATGCTGGCTTAATCCCTACTTTTGAAGCTAAAAATGCTAATGGTTTCGCCTCTGAGTTAGAGATTCTAGCTCTGTCAGTTGAAAATAACGAAGAATTAAGTATGGTTAACACTAACTATAAAAGGCTATTAGAGGCAATTGACCAAAATGAAATTTATGTAGACAGCAAAAGTAATATATTTGAAAATAAGGTTTTATTAGTAAAATCATTATTGGAGATTGCTGCTGAAGAATATGCAATTGGTATTGTAGATGGAAATATCGCTAATAAATTTGAATATCAAGATGCATTAGGATTTACGACTGTTGCAAAAAATATTCTTAAAAATACTAATTCATTAAGCTCATCAGAAAACGTGAAAAGAAATACAATAATAGAAATAATAGAAAGTCTTTCTCCATTATGGCCATCACTTGTTCCAACAGAAAAGATTAATGGCGATGCAGTTAAAATCTTAACTGCAGTTAGTAAAATTGATTCACTCTAAGCGAGTATTAATTTTCTTTTTTAATATCTGCAGTAAGCCGTAATTCGTCGAGATATTTTTTTAATTTTGATTTTTGAAGCATGATTTTTATATCATCAATCTTTTCATCTAAAGGTGGTGGAAGACTCGGTTTAATTTCATTGAGTTGAATAACATGCCATCCAAATTGACTTTGAACTGGAGTGCCTGTTACTTCATTAACTGTCATTTTTTTTATAGCATTTGAAAAAGATTCAACCATATCGTCAGCAGCAAACCAGCCTAAATCACCCCCATTATTTTTTGATTCCTTGTCTATTGAATTTAGACTCGCTAATTCTTTAAAATCCCCACCTTTTTTTAAACTTTTAATTATGCCATTTGCTTTATTCTTTGTACTTACTAGGATATGTCGTGCCTTATAATCATTTTTATTATAGTTACTTACCAGACTGTCATAAGATGCTTTAATTTCATTTTTAGTAATTTTATTTTGACTAATAAAATTTTGAAGGTAAGTTGTATAGATTAACTCCTTAAATGCTAATTCTGATTTAGAAAGAAAATCTGCTTGACTAGTTAAACCCTCTTTTTTTGCTTGTTGATATATCAATTCAAGATCAATAAGGCGTTTTACAATATTTTTTTCCATACCATCAGTTATTTCAATGCCTTCTTTCATAACTTCATTTTTTATAAAATGAATAAGGTTTTTATTAATTAACTCATTATTAACTCGAATTTCTTTTTCTTCAGAGAATGTTAAATTTGCAAAACCCAAAAAATATAAAAAACAAAGTATATTTTTTATCATTCTTATTCTTCCTCTTTGGTAATAGCTTTAATACTTAAAGCATGAATGGTATTTGGAAATAAATCTCCTAAGGCTTCATATATCATTCTGTGTCTTTCCATTCTTGATTTCCCAGAAAATTTTTCACTAACAATTTTAATATTAAAATGACTGCCACCATTGTTACCAGAATGACCTCTATGCAATTCACTTTCATCATTTAAAATAAATGATGTTGAATTTAAGAAAGCTAGGCGTTTTTTTATTTCTTCTTCAATCATTTAAGGCAAACTTTTTTTAAATGGTTTTACTTCAATCTTTTCGTAAATGCCGCATAGAAAAAACGGGTCCTTATCAGCCCATTTTTTTGCATCAATCAAGGAATCAAACTCTGCCACAATTAAGCTTCCTGAAAATCCATTAGGTCCTGGATCAATTGAGTCAATTGCCGGTAATGGACCAGCTAATAAAAGCCTACCCTCATCCTGTAAAAGTTTGAGCCTTTTTAAATGCTGAGGCCTATTAGCCAATCTTTTTTCTAAGCTATTCTTAAAATCTGTTGCATATATGGAATACCACATAGATTAGGCCTTATTGACTTTAGCAATATATAAAGTAATTGAAATTATATAAATAAAGAGGAGTGCGGTCATTCCGAATAATTTAAAATTAACCCAAGTATCTTCGCTGAAATTTTGAGCAATATAAATATTTAGAAAGCCAAGAAATATAAAAAATAGTGCTGTTGACCAGGATAAATTTTGCCAGTATTGCTTTTTAAGGTCGACTTGGCTACCAAGAGATATTTCTATTAAATTTTTATTATAGAATTTATTAGCAACTAATATTACCAAGCCAAAAACCCAATAGATAATTGATGGTTTCCACATAATAAAAACATTACTTTGAAAAAAAAGGGTCATACCTCCAAAAAGGCTTATAACGATTGCTGTAAAAATAAGTATCTTTTCAATTTTCTTTTTAAGTAGATATAAAAGTATTATTTGAAAGTAAGTAGCTAGCATTAAGACTGCAGTAGCAATATAAATATCATATATTTTATAAAAAATAAAAAAGAGTACCACCGGAAATAAATCAAATAAAAATTTCATGTTATAAAGTTTACCTATGCCCATTAAGGAATTAATAATATAATCTATATTAGCTAATGATTACTCCAAACATAGATCTTCATTCACATTCTACTATATCTGACGGACTTTTGACGCCATCAGAATTAGTTTCTTATGCCTCAGAAAGAGAAGTTCAGGTTTTAGCATTAACTGATCATGACGATATTGCTGGGCTAGAGGAAGCTAGGTTAATGGCTCAAAAATTAAATATAATTTTTATCAATGGAGTTGAGATTTCAGTCACATGGAGAAAAAGAACTCTTCATATTGTTGGCCTTAATTTTGATGAATCCAATATAAACCTTATCAATGGATTAAAAAAGATACGAATAGGACGTGAAAAAAGAGCTGAAGGGATGGCTTATAGTTTGGGTATGGCATCTATATTTAATGCGCTAGAAGGCGCTAAGGAGTTTACGAAACACAGCACTATAGGAAGGATTCATTTTGCTCAATTTTTGGTTTCTCAAGGCCATGCAAAAGATATTAAGCATGTGTTTAAGAAATTTTTAACACCAGGTAAACCCGGTTATGTTGATCATGAATGGGCTTCATTAGAAGATGCAGTTTCGTGGATTAAAGATGCAGGAGGTGATGCAGTGATTGCTCATCCAGGTAGATATGATATGGGTAAAAAATTGTACCCATCACTTTTGTCAGATTTTAAAGATTTTGGAGGAGCTGGGATTGAAGTGATGTCCGGAAGTCAGGATCCATCCCAATCAAATTATTTTGCAGAATTAGCTGAGGAATTCAGTTTATTTGCTTCATGTGGTTCTGATTTTCATGGCCCTGGTATTTCTCATAGAGCAATTGGTTTTACTAGGGAGCTGCCTGAACAATGTAAACCTATTTGGTCTAAATGGCCGAATGTGATAAATGATATCAATTAGAGATAAGCATAATTTTGTAATGATATTTTATAGACTGTTATAGATAGAGATGGATAATAGATTACTTCCCTCGCTCTCCGCCATCATTTATAACGATATAAAGTATAATTTTATTTAAATAAAATATTGAGACAATAGAATGAGCGAAAAAAATCAGAATAATCAAAAAAGAGTTCTTACTGGTATTACCACAAGTGGGATACCACATTTAGGAAATCTCTCAGGAGCTGTTCTTCCGGCAATAGAAGCTAGTAAAGAAAAAAGTGTTTCAAGCTTTTTATTTTTAGCAGACTATCATTCATTAATAAAAAATATAAATCCAGAATTAACGCATTCATCTAGCTTCGAAATTGCTGCCTGTTGGTTAGCTTGTGGATTAAATCCTGAACAAGTTACTTTTTATAGGCAATCAGATGTGCCCCATATTTTTGAACTAACATGGATCCTTAATTGCTTAGCTGCAAAGGGTTTGATGAATAGAGCGCACGCATACAAAGCAGCTGTTGCAGAAAATGATAATACAGTTGATCCTGATAAAGGAATTACTATGGGGCTTTATAACTATCCTATTTTAATGGCAGCTGATATTTTAATGTTCAAAGCCGATATAGTCCCAGTAGGACAAGATCAAAAACAACATATAGAAATGACAAGAGATATAGCTCATAGATTTAATCATTATTATGGAGATATTTTATCAATTCCAGAGGCAATGATAGATGAAAAAAAAGGAATAATACCAGGTAGTGATGGTAGAAAAATGAGTAAAAGTTATAATAATACTATCCCTATTTTTGATACTTCAAAAAAATTAAGAAAAGCAATAATGAAAATTAAAACTAACTCACTTGAACCTGGAGTTCCAAAAGATTCGACTGACTGTTCGGTATTTAAAATTTTTCAAGCATTTGGAAATGAAGATGAGATTCTTAATTTAAATAAAAAATATGAGAATGGAATAGCTTGGGGTGAAGCTAAAGAAGAATTATTTAATTTACTTGATGAAAAAATCAAACCTTTTAGAAGTGAATATGAGAAAATTATACAAGATAAAAGCTATATAGAAAAAACGCTTAGGGAAGGTGCTCAAAAGGCATTGAGTATATCAACACCTGTAATTGAAGAAATTAGAAAAGCAATAGGTATAAAAGAGTTTAAATAAATGAACAAAATATTTGTAGAATAGGGGTACATGGAAGAGTTAACAATAATTCAAAAAATAACTGCTTATGCAATACCTATTATCTTTGCAATCACGATTCATGAGGCTGCTCATGGGTATGCTGCAAAATATTTTGGAGACATGACAGCTCATTATTTAGGTCGCATAAGTTTAAACCCACTTAAACATATTGATCCAGTTGGGACAGTTATACTTCCAGCGCTAACAATTATGTTGGGAGGTATGTTATTTGGCTGGGCAAAGCCTGTGCCAGTAAATTTCTCGAATTTGCGAAATCCAAAAAAAAATATGATGTGGGTAGCTTTGGCAGGGCCCTTTTCTAATTTATTAATGGCTATCTTTTGGACATTTGTATTTGCAAGGTTACAATTATTTCCACAAAATTCAATAATATTTTTATCTGCCATGTGTTTAGCAGGAATTCAGATAAACCTTATTTTAATGGTGTTAAATTTATTGCCAATTCCTCCATTAGATGGTGGAAGAGTTGCTGTTAGTTTATTGCCTTACCCATGGTCAAGTTATTTAGAAAATCTAGAGCGATATGGGTTATTTATAATAATATTTTTACTTTTTTCTGGCGTACTCGGTAGTATATTATTTCCACTAATAAATATAAGTAAAAGCATTATTTTTACTATATTTGGTTAAATAGGATAACGTTTAAAAATGGCAATAGAAAGAATAGTTTCTGGCATCAAACCAACTTTAAATCTATTTAATAATGAATATGATTTAAAGCTTTCTAATTGGATAAGTATGCAACACGAAAGTGAATGTTTATTTTTTGTTGCTGATTTACATTCTTTGGTTACAAGAAATGCTAAGCCAGAATTAATTGAAAAAACTACTGAAAAAATGATTATTGATTGGTTAGCGTGTGGCTTAGATCCTGCCCAAGCAACTATATTTATTCAATCCAAAATTCCAGAACATACAGAAATTTTTACATTATTATCAATGATCACCCCAATAAATTGGTTTAGTAAAATAAATAATTTAGAAGATGGGGAAAAAAAGACTTTAACTTTAGGTAATTTAGGCCAAGATTTAATGCAAAGTACAGATATTTTACTTTACAGGGCTACTCAAATATCAGGAACTAAGAATCAAATACCATTTGTTAAATTAACCTCAAATATTGTCAAAGAATTTAATAATTTATATGGTAAAGATATTGGCTATCAAGAAAAAGCTAAACTAGCCATAAAGAAACTTGGAACAAAAAAGAGCCATTTATATGATGAATTACGAGCTTCATATTTGGCAAAAGGCGATGAACAAGTTTTAGAATCTGCTCAATCACTTATTGAAGATGAACAGGGTTTAAGTCTTGGTGATAAAGAGAGGCTACTCGGGTATTTAGAGGGCGGAGGTAAAATGATACTTATAGAGCCAGAATTTAAATTGATAAATAAGGAATCTAATACTATTTCATTTAATAGAGAATCTGAAGCCTATAAAGATAAATTACAGCAGTATAAAAATAGCCCAGATTTAATTAGAAGTGTTGCGGCGGATGGTTGTGAAAAAGCAAGAAAAATTGCTAAAGATACAATGAGAGAGGTACGTGAAGAAATGGGAATAGATTTCTAATGACTGTCAGTATAAAAAATTTAGCTAAGGTTTATGGTGAAGAAATAGAATTACTCCCTCAAGATTTGTACATCCCGCCAGATGCTCTAGAGGTTTATCTTGACTCATTTGAAGGCCCTTTAGATTTATTGATATATTTAATTAAAAAAAATAATATTGATATATTAGACATTCCTATGGCTAATTTAACATTGCAATATGTAAATTATGTAGAAAAAATGAAAGTCATTAAGTTGGAACTTGCAGCAGATTATCTTTTAATGTCGGCAATGTTAATTGAGATTAAATCACGAATGCTTCTTCCGAAAATATCACTAGAAGATGAAGAAGATGACCCTAGAGCAGAATTGGTTAAAAAGCTTATTGAGTATGAGTTAATGAAGGATGCATCTGAAAACTTAAATGAAATGCCCCAGGTTGGAAAGGATATTTTAATCGCACAATCATACTTTGAAAGGGTTACCGAGATCGAATACCCAGATGTGTCTGTCGATGATTTATTCGAAGCATGGAAAAATGTCATTAAAAGAGCTAAACAATTTGAGCAGCATCAAATTAGCAGATCTGAACTATCGGTTAGAGAGCATATGACAATTATCATAAGAAAATTAAATGAAAAAAATATATTAGAGTTCTCCACTTTTTTTAATTCTGAGAGAGATCCAATTCCGAAATTGGTCGTTTGTTTTTTGGCAATTCTTGAGCTAACGAAAGAAGGCTTAATTAAAATTAATCAACAGTCATCATCTTCATCTATTTATCTTCAATTAGGAGATTTGTAATTGACTCAGATAAATAAATTAAAAGAGGTGCTTGAAGTAGCTTTATTAACAAGTAGCCAACCATTATCTATTGAAGACCTTACAAAATTATTTATAGGTAAAACAGATAGGTCAACAATTAGAATGTTATTAGATGAAATAAAAAATGATTGGCACGAAAAGTCAATGAGCCTTGTTCAAGTTGCATCAGGATATAGGTTTCAAGCAAAAGCTGATTTTACTGAATTTTTAATGCGACTAAGCCCAGACCGAGCCCCTAATTATTCAAGGGCAGTAATGGAGGTCTTAGCTATCATAGCTTATCGCCAGCCTGTGACACGTGCAGATATTGAAAAAATTAGAGGTGTTTCGTTAAATTCAAATACATTAAGGCAACTCATAGAAAGAGAATGGATTGATATAATTGGCCAGAAAGAGGTGCCAGGGAGACCTTCTTTGTATGCTACAACAAAATATTTCCTTAATGATTTTTCTCTCAAGTCACTTTCAGAATTACCAGAATTAAACAGCTCTTTAACAGCAGAGCTTGAAAATAGCGATAAGACAAATGTTAATCCATTGACATCAAATGCCTTAGTGGATGATAAATTAGCAGAACATACAGATGTTTCTGTTGGTATTGTTAGTCAAGATGACCTCAAGCAGTCCTAACGATAATACTTCAGGTGTAAGAATTCAAAAAGTACTTGCTCAAATGGGTGTTGGTTCTCGAAGAGAGATTGAAAAAGCGATTATTGAGAAACGAATTTCTGTTAATAACAAACTAGCTGAAATAGGCCAGTTAATTTCAAATGAAGATACACTCATTTTTGATGGAAAATTAATTAATTTAAATTCTGATAAAGTTTTACCTAGAATTTTAATATACAACAAGCCAGAAGGTGAAATAGTTTCTGAAAGCGATCCAAAGGGAAGGGCGACAGTTTTTGATCACCTACCAAAAATTAAAAATGCAAAATGGATTTCAATAGGAAGGTTAGATTTTAATACTTCTGGACTATTAATTTTTACTTCATACGGTGAATTTGCTAATAGATTGATGCACCCAAGATATGAAATTGAGCGAGAATATTCTGTTAGAGTTCTTGGGGAATTAACTGATAATCAAATTTCTCAGTTAAGAGCTGGAATTAAATTAGAAGATGGCCTGGCAAAATTTGAAGCAATATCCTTTAAGGGGGGTGAAGGCTCTAATCATTGGTACCAAGTCACTTTGAAGGAAGGTCGAAATCGAGAAGTAAGAAGACTTTTTGAGTTTTTTAACATCACAGTAAGCCGCTTGATGCGTATTAGATTTGGGGGTATTACATTACCCTCGAAATTAAAAAAAGGTAACTATATTGAGCTTAACAAAAAAGAAGTGCTTAATATTTTATCTAAATTTAATGTGAATTATGCTAAATCCAATAAAATACAAACAACTATGATTAAGAAAGATAGAAGATAAATTTACTTTAAAATTTTTGACATGGTTAATTTATAAACATCTTTTAAGGTTTCTATGTCCTTAATAATAACGTTCTCATTAATTTTATGTATTGATTCATTAATAGGGCCAAATTCTACGACTTGATCACATAGTTTTGAAATAAAACGACCATCTGAAGTTCCGCCAGTAGTAGATATTGTTGGCTTAGTCCTACTTATTGCCTCTACAGCATCCGAAAGTATATCAACCAAAGATCCTTTTTCCGTAAGGTATGGCTCACCTGAATGTTGCCAGTCAATATCATAATCTAATTGATGTTTGGTTAATATTTCTATAAATCGGGACTTGAGCATGTCTGCTGTACTTGCTGATGAATATCTAAAGTTAAATAAGATCTCAACGTCTCCAGGGACGACATTAGTTGCTCCAGTCCCTCCGTTAATATTTGAAATCTGCCAGGATGTTTTTGGAAAATATTCATTACCTTCATCCCAAATTGTTTTTACTAGATCATCAATTGCAGGGGCTACATCGTGAATGGGATTTTTAATTAACTCCGGGTAAGCTATGTGTCCTTGGACACCCTTAACTTTTAGTTTCGCAGATAACGAACCTCTTCTTCCATTTTTAACTGTGTCACCAAATTTATTAACACAAGTAGGCTCACCAACAATACAGAAATCAATTTTCTCTTTTCTATTTTTTAACGCTTCTATAACTTTAACTGTTCCATCTACCGCGATACCTTCTTCATCAGATGTTATCAACAAACCAATAGATCCCTTATGATTTTTGTTATCAGCTAAAAATTCTTCAATACTTACTATGAAAGCAGCAAGAGATGCTTTCATATCAGCTGCCCCACGTCCATATAACCTATCATTTTTAATCGTAGGCTCAAATGGTGGCGATGACCATTCTGCTTCTGGACCTGTAGGGACAACGTCAGTATGCCCAGCAAAAACTAAAAGGGGGGCTTCATGACCTTTTCTAGCATAAAAATTCCTTACCTTACCGTAAGGCATTTTTTCAATTTTGAATCCTAATAGTTCCAAATGATTTATAAGTAAATCTTGGCAACCATCATCTAAAGGGGTGATGGATTTTTTGGATATTAATTCTTTAGCAAGGTTTAGTGTCTTACTCATAAAATTTTTGCCTTAAATTCAAGTTCATCAAAACCAATAGTTAAGATTTTCTTATTTTTCAAAATTATCGGTCTCTTCATTATGGATGCATTCTCCATGATGAGTTTAATTGCCTGTTTTTTATCTAATTCAATATTTTTTTCAGAATCAGGGAGCTTTCTCCAGGTCATTCCTGATTTGTTAATAAGATTTTCCCATATGTAAGGCTTTGGAATATTATTCATCCACACTTTAAGCAAGGATTCACTTAATACTGATTTTTTTACATCTAAAAATTCATAAGAAATTTTCTCTTCTTCAAGCCAGGCAAGACTTTTTTTAACAGTATTACAATTTTTAATCCCAAAAACTTCAAGCATTTAAATGCCCCTCAGCAACTCATTGATCCCAACTTTACTTCGAGTTTTTGCATCAACTTTTTTAACTATGACTGCACAATAAAGACTATAAACCCCATCCTTTGATGGCAGGTTTCCTGAAACCACAACAGAGCCCTCAGGTATTCTTCCGTAACTCACTTCCCCAGTTTCTCTATCAAATATTTTTGTAGATTGCCCGATATATACACCCATTGATATAACAGCATTATCTTCAACAACAACACCCTCAACAACTTCTGATCTGGCTCCAATAAAACAATTGTCCCCAATGATTGTCGGCCCAGCTTGGATTGGCTCTAAAACTCCTCCAATACCAACGCCCCCTGATAGATGAACATTTTTTCCAATTTGTGCACATGAACCTACTGTAGCCCATGTATCAACCATGGTACCTTCATCTACATATGCACCAATATTGACATAAGATGGCATCAATACTGCATTTTCCCCAATAAAACTTCCCTGTCTAACCATTGCATTAGGAACCACTCTATAGCCACCTGCTGCAAAATCTTTTTCTTCGAAGTGAGCAAATTTTGATTCCACTTTATCAAAGTATTTCGTGTAGTTACTGTCCATTATTGAGTTATCTTTAATTCTAAATGAAAGCAGAACTGCTTTTTTTAACCATTGGTGAGTTTGCCAGTTTTGA
>Ga0209091_10000622_pt1 | contig 33335 bp, 31 predicted proteins | sample ArcticOcean_MG_C_6_FD_187438 | JGI IMG/M metagenome (GOLD analysis project Ga0209091, IMG submission 187438) | Marine microbial communities from western Arctic Ocean - ArcticOcean_MG_CB8_128 (SPAdes) (version 2) | ecosystem: Environmental > Aquatic > Marine > Oceanic | place: Arctic Ocean...
TGATCTGCTATGTACGATTGCTGAGTAGAGTAAACTTTTATTTTTTGACCTTGCTTAATTGACCCATTGATTACCTTGATTAATGAAACTACTCCCAAATAAGCATCAAACCATGAGTCTATAATCAAGGCTTCAAAATCTGCGTCAGGGTCTCCTTTTGGAGGTGGTATGTGCTCTACAATAAGATCTAACAATTCTTCTATGCCCTCACCTGTTTTCGCGCTGACAAGTGGTGCCTCAGAGGCATCTATGCCAATCATATCCTCAATTTCTTGCTTCACCCTCTCTGGTTCTGCTTGGGGAAGATCTATTTTATTGATAACTGCTAGCACCTCAAGACTCTGATCAACTGCTGTGTAACAATTTGCTAAAGTTTGCGCTTCAACTCCCTGCGATCCGTCGACAACTAGCAAGGCTCCCTCGCAAGCAGAAAGAGATCGAGATACTTCGTATGAGAAATCAACATGCCCAGGGGTATCAATAAAATTTAATTGATAAACCTCTCCATCTTTTTTGTAATCTAAAGTAACGGCTTGAGCCTTGATAGTAATGCCACGCTCTCGCTCAATATCCATCGAATCCAATATCTGCTCAGACATTTCTCTTTGCGAAAGTCCGCCGCAGACCTCAATTAATCTATCAGACAGGGTTGATTTACCATGGTCAATATGGGCAATTATGGAGAAATTTCTTATATTTTTCATGTTATGCGCAATGCATGTCTATTCTATAAGAAAAGCTGAATGGGATCAGCTTTTCTTGGAGTTTTTGAGGTAATTAATTTACGGTGACTGCGACAAAGAAGCGGTTGCCATTTCTTCTACCGACAATAGCAAGTTTATCTCCTGAGGAAAATTTAGCGACAAGGCTCTCAAAAGATGTCGCATCTTCAATTGCATAGCGCTTGCCTTTGGCAATAACCTCAGTAATTATGTCACCCTTGGCAATTTTGCCACTGGCTGGAGATCCATTATTCACTCGAATTACCAACACGCCTTCATCAGGATCATTGGGCTTAGAATTGTCTGCAGATAAATTCTCTATTCTTAGTCCCAAGGGATCTGAAGAAACTTCTGTTTTGGCTGGAACAAATGTTCGCTGATCAGCAGGTAATTCACCAAGAACAAATTTCAAGGTAATTGTTTTACCGTCTCTTATTACTTTAGCATTAGCTTTTGATTTAGGCTGTATTCTGCCAACTACGTGAGGAAGATCTGATCCAAATTTAATCTCTCTACCATCAAATTCTAGAATAACATCTCCAGGTTGAAGGCCGGCATCAGCTCCGGATTCTCCTTTTTCAACATCTGTAATTAAAGCACCATAAGGCTTATCCATGCTTAAAGCTTCAGCCAAATCATTGTCTACTTCGCCAACACGGACACCCAAATAGCCTCTTGCTACATTGCCTGTAGCTATAATCTGTTCAGCAACTTCCATAGCCACATCAATGGGTATTGCAAATGCTAGACCTTGGTATCCTCCGCTGCGAGAATATATTTGAGAGTTAATTCCTACAACCTTGCCATCCAAATCAAATAATGGTCCACCAGAATTACCAGGATTGATTGCTACATCAGTTTGAATGAATGGAACATAATTTCCAATATTTTGATTCTGAATGCTTCTGCCCTTAGCGCTAACTATTCCAGCGGTTACGGAAAAATCAAACGAAAAAGGAGAGCCAATTGCAACAACCCAATCGCCTACTTTTAAGTTTTCACTATCGCCAATAGAAACTTTAGGTAAGTTCTTACCTGAGATTTTTAACACAGCAAGATCCGACAATGGATCAATCCCTACGACCTCTGCAGAATACTCGCGACGATCATTAAGCGAAACGGTAATTTCTGTAGCTTCATCTATCACATGAAAGTTAGTTAACAAATAGCCTTCTTTAAAAATAAAGCCAGAGCCGTATGATACTGCCTCTCTTGTCTGAGGCTCTTGAGGTTGAGGGTAGCCTCTTGGGATGCCAAAAAATCTTTCAAACTCATCAAACCCTCTAGGGTTGTTACGCATCTTGACTTCTTTTTTTGAAGTAATATTAACAACGGCTGGAGCAGCAGACTCTACCAGTTCAGAAATAGCGCTTGGTAATCCGGAGGCTGCATTAAGATTGAATGTTATTCCTGCAATTAAAATAAGTACTATGTTAAATTTTACAAATTTCATTATTTCTTCCTATTGGTTAATTCATTAAAACGTTTTTTAGCAAGTTCTGGGGGGACATCACCATATGCGGTAAGAAGTCTGCCATCACTCAGTGGGATCAAATAAACCCAATTCTTGTTTGCTTGAAAGTATTTTACCTTGTTAATACCAAGTTGATTGTTTTCAATGTGAAAAGAAAGATTATTATTTCCATTGGTATAGCTACCCGGATTCTGTTTCGAGGCTGAAAATCCAACTGGAATCCAATCTTTTGAAATGCTAGTAGGCCCGAGGGACTGATTCGACTGCATAATATGAATCATGTGATCCATAATATTTTGATCTGCATTTATCAATTGATCTTTTGCTTCCTGACTTGAAAGCGCAGATCTGAGTTGCATCTGAGTTGCCTTATCTGTTCCAAAGCGATCGCTATCAACCTGATACAAAAACATAACTGTTATTAGAACTGTGGCTGCTGCGGTTAAACTGTTTGAAAGCCAGAGATTCTTCTTGGGGAAATAGTCTGCAAATCGAGCAATCATTGATGGCTGCGATTGAGACTGCCTTTGCATTAGCTCAGAAAGCAGCGCATATCGATGCAATATTTTTTTATTCTCCGGGTCTAGGGCAAGCTCTTCAAGGCCATTATCAAAGTCTTGCTGAGAGACCTCTCCATCATACCAAGCCGAGATTTTTTCTATTTCTTTAGTCATTGAGTATCCTCTCCTGAGTCATAAATTCTAAAATAAGCTGCCTTGCTCTAAATATCCTTGAGCGAACAGTTCCAATGGGGCATTCCATAATAATGGCAATATCTTCATAGGATTTTCCATCAAGCTCCCGAAGAATAAAAGCAGTTTTTAAATCAAGCTCCAAAGTTTCAATAAAGTTAAAAATTTTCCTCTCTGATTCCTTACCGATAAGGTCGGTTTCAGGAGATATATGACTTGAGATTTCATGCTCTGACAAGTCTAGGGAATCTGTTTTTTTTGAACTTTTAGAATAGCTACTTGCGAATTCATTTTTTGCTAGATTGATCCCTATGCGATAAATCCATGTGAATAATGCACTATCGCCTCGAAAAGAATCAATTTTCTGCCAAACCCTGATGAAGGTTTTTTGAGAGATTTCTTCTGCTTGATCAAATGACTTGGTGTATTGGATTAAGGAAGATAGAAGCTTGGGCTGATATTTAATAACCATGGCCTCAAAGGCCAATGAATTACCAGCTTTTATTTGCTTTACTAACATATCATCTCCTTTTTCCTTATACATTATTTCCCTCTGCTGGTTAGACAAGGTGATGAGACGATAGTTTCACTGATCTAAGAAATTTTTAATGTGCAACAAAATAAAATCTTCTTGCGCTTTATTGTTCAGGGAAGTGCTTTTAAAAATAAAATCGTAAATAGGCTGATCCTCTAAATCAAGAATACTGTTAAACATAATAAAATCATCTCTATTTAGTGACTCTAGGTGATTATTGCTAAATTTTCTAAACAATAAATCTAGCTCTCTCAGGCCCCTCCTACACTTCCATTTCGTTTTATTGATTTCGGTATTCATATTCCTAGGTTAATATATTATCTTTAAATGGAACTCATTAAATCTTGCAATTGAAGAATATTGACTATCTCACATTCGGGGCTCATAAGCTCGATCATTTAGCCGCCCTAAGTCTTGATGGCGATTTTGACTCTGTAATTAACTTATTACAAGGGCAAGTTACTTCTGATTGCTCAAAGCTTAGCAACGGACTGGGTCAGCCATCAGCCTTATGCGATGAAAAGGGCTACATACTATGTAATTTTGATCTTTTAATAAATATGAAGAGTGTTGCAGTAATTATTAATAGGGAGCAACAGGATATTTTTATAGATGAGATAAGCAAGTTTGCTCCGTTCTTTAAAGTCTCTGTTTTGCCATTAAACGCTCAGTTAACTGGTTGGATTAGGAAGCCTAAAGAAAAAATTCTTCCAAATGAACACATAATTTTTAGAACATATCATGCATCTGCATCGCTTATGCTCGATTTAGAGATATCCGAAGAAGGTGAGGCTCAAGAAGACGAGTGGTCAATTAACAGAAAATTGCTGGGAGATCATCTCATTGAAAAGAAAGATCATGGCAAATATAGACCCCATGAACTGATGCAAGATCTTTCACGCGTTAGTTTTACAAAGGGCTGCTTTAGAGGTCAAGAGATTATTGCTAGGATGGAGTATCTTGGCAAACAGAAAAAACAAACTGAGCTTATTGTTCATAACTCTCTTCAAGAGGTAGTTCAATTTGAAGTCATTGGTTCAACTATTCAGCACAATAAAAAATATTTTTCCTCCTGTCTTGGTAAAAAGAATCTCTTTGCTCTCTAATCAAGCTTCCAATTAATTAGCTCTTGATTAAGGTCTGCTAGTATCGAATTTATTTTAGAAAATGGTTTAGATCCAAAAAATCCTCGATATGAAGACAGCGGGGACGGATGTGGAGCACACAATATATGGTTATTTTTTTCATCTATTAGTGTAGTTTTTTTCTGGGCTTCATTTCCCCAAAGAACAAAAATTATTCCTCCTCTCTCACCCAATCTTGAGATGACTTTATCGGTTAAATGTTTCCATCCGATATGTTTATGAGAATTTGGCTTTCCCTCTTCAACGGTTAAAGTGGAATTTAAAAGCAAGACTCCCTGTTGAGCCCAAGAATGTAAATTACCGTGCTTGGGTTTGGGGCATCCTATGTCTGACTGGAGCTCTAGATAAATATTTTTTAACGAGGGTGGCAATCTTATTTGAGCATCTACTGAAAAAGCCAGTCCGTTCGCTTGGCCTAATTTATGATAGGGATCTTGTCCTAAAATTACAACTTTCACCTCATCAAAAGAAGTGATCTCAAATGCTCTAAACAAATTTTTTTCTAGTGGAAAAATAGTTTTATTGCTGCGATTAAGAGTGCCAATTTTAGATTGTAAATCAGTAAAAATTTCTTCGCAAAAGCTTGGACTTAAAGCCTTTAACCAAGATTTAGGAAAGTTAAAATTTTGCATAGAAAATAGCCATCAAAACTGGTTAAATTTTATCCACAAAATCTGTGGATAAAGTTTGGGATAACTTAGTATTTTAATAGTTTAGACCTATTTAAAAGGGATTCATCGAAATTGATCAAAAAGTAACCAATATATAATAAAATTACCGCAAATCAATACTTTATCTATATAATTAGTTTTATTTTGATGATTTGACTGAGGATTAAGGTGGCTCTCAATACCACCATTTTTGTCTGTGGGCAAGTATTTTTTTTAAAATAAATAAATTAGAATAGGTAACCTTTATATACACCATCATTAAGACTTATGAATGACCCTAAAAATGCCCTTTTTTCAGAATATAACCTAAACGGTTTAAAGCTTAAAAATAGAATTGTCATGGCTCCCATGACTCGTAACTTCTCGCCAAATGGCATCCCAGGCGAGTACGCTCCTGAGTATTATTCTAAGAGAGCCGCAGGAGGAGTTGGGTTGATAATTACAGAAGGAGTGGAAGTAAGTCATAGAGCTGCAAGTGGGTATCCAGATGTGCCCAATCTAGAATCAGATGAGTCTAAAAGAATGTGGGAAAAAGTTATTAATTCTGTACATAAAAATGGGTCGCCAATCTTTTGTCAGCTATGGCACGTTGGGGGAATTAGAAAACTTGGTATGCCCCCTACCCCAGAAATTCCAGGATTTACTCCCTCAGGATTTGTTAAACCAGGAAAAAAAGTTGCCTATGAAATGACTGAAGATGACATCGAAGAATTAATCAATATTTATGCCAATGATGCAAAAATTTGCGAAGAACTTGGCTTTGATGGTGTTGAGATTCATGGGGCGCATGGATATCTAATTGATCAATTCTTTTGGGATGCCATCAACACTAGGACAGATCAATATGGAGGCTCTCTTGAGAATAGAGCAAGGTTCGCTTCGAAGATTATTGAGCAAACGCAAAAAGGAACTTCTGCTGATTTTCAAGTTGGTATGAGGGTGTCTCAATGGAAGCAGCAAGATTATGAAGCTAAAATTACCTCAGACAAAGATGAGTTAGATGCATTTTTAAATATGCTTAAAAACGCAGGTGCAGATTTTTTACATTGCAGTAATCGCAGATTCTGGGAGGGTGAGTTCTCAGAAGATGGATTAAATCTTGCAGGCATTGCAAAAAAAGCTACGGGTCTTACATCCATTAGCGTTGGGAGTGTTGGCGTGGATAAAGATTTTATTAGGCTTTACTCTGGAGACCACCAAACTCAAACTACTGATCTAGATAAGCTCCATGCCAAGATGAATAACTTAGAATTTGACTTGATTGCTGTAGGAAGAGCTTTGTTATCTGATCCAGAATGGGCAAATAAAGTTCAAAATGACCAAGAAAATGAAATCGTGCCATTTGACAAGAGCTTTGTTGAGAATTACGTGTAGTTGACTAGCCCGCATTAACAGATCTAACTGTTAACACATGATCAATAGAGCGAAGCTGCTCAATCAACTCAGAGCTTGCTTCAAACTCTAGATCAATCAGATTAATTGCTATTTTATCTCGGCTTTTATTGGTCATATCCGAAATATTAAGATCCAGTGATGCTATTAAATCAGTGATCTTGCTGATCATCCCAGGTTCATTCTTGTTGATGATAATTAGACGATAAGGGGTACTTCGCTCCTGAGAAATATTTGGAAAATTTACTGAATTAATTATTGTCCCTTCATGCAAGAAATTAGCTAATTGATTGGCGGCCATGACAGCACAATTAACTTCTGCTTCTTTGGTGCTTGCACCAAGATGCGGCAGTAAAATAACATCACTCTTATTTGATGATCGCTCGATCAACTCTGGGGTAGGAAAATCTGTTACAAACTTTGAGAGACTACCGTTTTCAAGAGCGGCAATCACATCATTGCTATTGACGATGCCTCCCCTAGAAAGGTTAATTAATCTTGCCCCTGATTTAAAGTATTTTAAATTACTGGAGTTAATTAAATTTTTAGTGTCTTCAACCAAGGGCACATGCAGAGAAATGTAGTCTGATTTCTTTAATAAACTTTCTAAGGTTTCTGCTTTCTTGACCTCTCTAGGAAGTCTCCAAGCTCCATCAACAGAAATATGAGGGTCATAGCCAATTAGTTTCATGCCAAGAGCCTGAGAGGCCTGTGCAAGCATTGACCCTATTGCACCCAACCCAACAATACCAAGTGTTTTGCCTGCCAGCTCATTGCCAACAAAAGATTTTTTTTGAGCTTCAAGCATCTTATTCAAAGCGTCTGCATCATCTGGCTCTAGGGTTTGAGCAAAATTTATCCCCTGAACGATTCCTCTAGAAGAAAGTAGCATGCCGCAGATCACAAGCTCTTTAACTGCATTTGCATTGGCGCCAGGTGTATTAAAGACAACAACACCTATCTTAGTCGCCTCCTCAATTGGAACATTGTTCACTCCAGCACCCGCCCTAGCAATCGCAGAAAGTTTACTGCCAAATTCTTCTGCTGCTAATTTGTGACTTCTGAGTATTAAGCCGTCTGGATTATCTGAGGTTTCTTTAATATCTCGAGCAGCCATTAATGCTAGACCATCTTCTGCAATATTATTGAAGGTTTTATAAGTAAGCATGAGGCTATTTTAAGTAAGAAAATAAATGAAAATCAAGTTTAGTACAGAAAGCTTTAAATCGACATCCTTCATTGAGATTTAATGCAATTAATTAGTGCGAAAAATTGTCCGCCAATCTATTTCTATTTTAAGAATAAGTTTGCATCAAAACTTTTAGGAATTTTCTCCACTCTTCCAAATCAGCATTGCTAAAGATGCTCTCTCGTGGTTTATAGATGCTTGATTGACTGGATGATTCGAGCAGTGTTTTGGTTGGGGAGAAGATTCCATGCCCAATCCCTGCTGTCATTGCTGCCCCAGAGGCCGTTGATTCTGTGCTAGCTGGCACTCTTATGTTTAATCCTAAAAAATCTGCAAGTAATTGACAAAACTTTTCATTCGTTGCCATGCCACCGTCGATAGCAAGATTTTTAATGTTAATGCCATCCTCTGAGAGAGCATCTCTTATATCCATTACCTGATAAATTAGAGCTTTAAATCCTGCTGTAACTATATCTTGCTTTGAAGTATCTCTGGTAATGCCGTAAAAAGAAGCCCTAACTGAAGCATTCCAGTGAGGAGCGCCCATTCCAGAAAAAGCAGGAATAAAAATTACTCCATTTGATTGACCTGAAGACGACAGCAAATCGATGCTGGACTTTGAGTCATTAAAAAATTGCATGTTGTCTCTGAGCCATTGAATGGTAGTGCCTGCAGAAAATATGCTGCCCTCTAAAGCATAATTTATATTTCCATCTAGCTGATACCCAACAGTACTAAGTAGTCCTGTCTTTGATATCTGAGGCTTCGGTCCAGAATTAACCATCAAAAAGCATCCTGTGCCAAATGTAGCCTTCATGTCTCCACGCTCAAAACACTCTTGACCAACAAGAGCGCTTTGCTGATCCCCAATCATTCCAGTAATTGGAATATCACAACCATTGCGGACAAGGGATCCAAATTTATCATCAGAGCTGCAAACCACAGGCAGCATAGACAAGGGAACATTAAATATATCTAAAAGTTCTTGGTCCCACTGAAGAGTATTAATATTAAAGAGGTTTGTCCGTGAGGCATTGGTAATATCGGTTTTATGTATTTGTCTATCTGAGAGGTGCCAAAGCAAAAACGTATCCACCGTTCCAAATCTTAACTTACCTTCAGCAGCTTTAGCTCTCGCACCGTCGATATTCTCTAAAATCCATGAAATCTTTGTAGCAGAAAAATAAGGGTCTAATAAAAGACCTGTTTTCTGAGTGATGATTGATTCTAAATTTTGATCTTTTAAAGAAGAGCAAAAATTTGCAGTCCTTCTATCCTGCCAAACAATACCGTTGTAAATGGTCTCTCCGGATTCAGAGTCCCAAACTAAAGTTGTTTCTCTTTGGTTGGTAATTCCAACACACTCTATTTTGAACGATTCATTTAAAATTGGATCTAAAGTTTCGTAGACTGATTTAAGTAGCTCAGACGGATCAACCTCCACCCATCCGTCCTCAGGATAAAGTAATGAGTACTCTTGTTGCTCAGATTTTATAATGTTTAATTTTTGATCATAAACAACGCACCTAGTGCTTGTTGTGCCTTGGTCAATGGCTAACAAATATGACATATCAACTCCTTAAATTTCTGTTTTATCCACAATTTATGCACTTATTCTTCACAGCCCATAAACATCATTTATACAGCATATAGTGAATAAATTAAAAGAATTCACAATATATTGTGTTTTTTGCTTGATTATTTATCCACAATGTAAGAATATTGTCATTGGTTTAAAAAATTCAGCGATTAAGAAGTTTTGGCCCCACCCATTGGTAGATTGTTACAAAGCAGCCAACGAAAGAAACTAGAATATAGAGGTAGAACATGGCATTACAGGAGTTAGACAAAACTCAAGAAGGCGCGGCAACAGCATCAATTCCTTCAGAAGATTTAAATATTACAGCACCGGGAAAATTGCGTGTAATCAAAAGAAACGGAAAAGTTGTTTCATTCGAAGAAGATAAAATTAAAATTGCAGTAACCAAAGCATTTCTTGCCAACGAATCTGGCAATGCTGCTGCGAGCGAGAGAATTCATAGAAAGGTAGAAGACATATCAAAAGATGTGCAAGATATTTTTAAAAGAAGAATGCCATCAGGTGGAACTCTTCATATCGAAGAAATTCAAGACCAGGTTGAACTTCAGTTAATGCGAAGTGAAGAATACGTGGTCGCAAGAAAATATATTCTTTACAGAGAGGAAAGAGCATCAGAAAGAACAAAAGATACTGCGCCTCAGACAAGCATAGAAGCACCAGCAATATCTGTAACAAAGAAAGATGGTACCAAGGTACCCTTAGACATCAATAGACTCGCGGCTGTTGTGAATCACGCATGTGAAGGCTTAGAGGACGTAAGTGCAGATTCAATTCTTAAAGAATCAATCAAGAACCTTTATGATGGTGTTTCCATCAGTGATATGAAGTCTGCTTTGGTGATGTCATCAAGAACAAAGGTTGAGCAGGAACCAAACTACAGCTTTGTAACAGCTAGAATCTTGCTCGATGAGCTTAGAAGTGAAGCATTATCTTTTCTTGGTATAGCAGAAGAAAGCTCACAACCTGAAATGAAAGAGAATTATCCAAAAGCTTTTAAGGCTTATATCGACAAGGGTATTGAACTTGAGATGCTTGATCCAAACCTTAAAACGTTTGATTTGGAAAAGCTGGGTGCTGCGATTGATCACAATAGAGATTATCAATTCACCTACCTTGGTCTCCAGACTTTGTACGATAGGTACTTCATTCACTATAAAGATACCAGATTTGAGTTGCCTCAAGTATTTTTTATGCGAGTTGCCATGGGGCTTGCAGCAGAAGAGGAGAATCGTGAAGGTAGAGCAATCGAATTTTATAATCTTCTTTCAAGTTTTGATTATATGAGTTCTACTCCGACTCTTTTTAACTCCGGCACATTAAGACCTCAGCTGTCTTCTTGCTACCTCACAACAATACCTGATGACTTAGATGGAATATTTGGTGCAATGAAAGACAATGCATTGTTATCAAAATGGGCTGGTGGATTAGGAAATGATTGGTCGCCAGTGAGAGCTTTAGGCTCATACATCAAAGGTACAAATGGAAAAAGCCAAGGTGTGGTTCCATTTTTAAAGGTTGCGAACGATACTGCTGTTGCAGTCAATCAAGGTGGAAAAAGAAAAGGAGCTATGTGCGCTTACCTAGAAACCTGGCATTTGGACGTAGAAGAGTTCCTTGATCTTAGAAAAAACACCGGTGATGACAGAAGAAGAACTCATGATATGAATACAGCAAACTGGGTTCCTGACCTATTCATGAAAAGAGTTGAGTTAGGTGCTAATTGGACACTCTTCTCTCCAGGTGAAGCGCCAGACCTTCACGATCTTACTGGGCTTGCTTTTGAAAAAAGATATGAAGAGTACGAGGCATTGGCAGCAGAAGGAAAAATGGATCAACACAAAACGATACCTGCAAAAGATTTGTGGAGAAAAATGTTGACGATGCTCTTTGAAACAGGCCATCCGTGGATTACTTTTAAAGACGCATGTAATTTGCGTTCACCTCAGCAGCACATTGGTGTGATTCACTCTTCTAATCTTTGCACCGAAATAACTTTGAACACTAGCAAAGACGAGATTGCTGTTTGCAACCTTGGCTCAGTCAATCTTCCGCAGCACATGAAAGATGGTGCCCTGGATCAAGAAAAAGTAAAACGCACCGTTACAACAGCTTTAAGGATGCTGGATAACGTTATTGATATAAATTACTACTCAGTGGAAACAGCAAAAAATTCAAACCTAAAACATCGACCAGTTGGTATGGGCATCATGGGCTTCCAAGATGCGTTATACATGCAAGATACTCCCTACTGTTCTGATGCAGCCATAGAGTTTGCAGATAGAAGCATGGAGGTAATCAGCTATCATGCTATTACCGCTTCCAGTGATCTTGCAAAAGAAAGAGGCACCTACCCTTCTTACGAGGGTTCATTATGGAGTCAAGGTATTTTCCCAAAAGACTCACTTGATATCCTGGAAAAAAATAGAGGAAGTGAATTTCTTAAAGTTGATAGATCTGAGACATTGGATTGGGATCAGCTTAGAGCTAAAGTCAAAAAAGATGGCATGCGGAATTCAAACGTAATGGCTATTGCTCCAACAGCAACCATATCTAATATTACTGGGGTTACTCAATCAATTGAGCCAACTTATCAAAATCTGTACGTAAAATCTAACCTTTCAGGTGAGTTTACTGTTGTGAACCCTTACCTTGTTAAGAAGCTTAAAACTTTAAATCTGTGGGATGACGTCATGATCAATGATTTAAAATACTTTGAGGGAAGCTTGACTGAGATTTCAAGAATTCCAGATGACATTAAGACTCTCTTCTCAACAGCTTTTGAAGTAGAGCCTCAATACATTGTTGAGGCTGCAAGCAGAAGACAGAAATGGATCGATCAGGCTCAGTCACTGAATCTATACATTGGTAATGCTAACGGCAAGAAGCTTGACCTCACTTACAGGATGGCTTGGTATTCAGGCCTTAAGACCACTTATTACCTTAGATCGATTGCAGCTACCACAACTGAAAAATCAACCATCAATCAAGGCACCCTAAACGCTGTGAGCGCACAAGCAGAGGTAGTACCGGAAGTTCCACATGAACTTGGGACTCCTGCACCTGTGCCAGAAGCATGTTCCTTGGATGATCCTGACTGCGAAGCATGTCAGTAATAAAATAACGGAGAAATAGAATGTTAAATTGGGATGAATACAACAACGAAGAAACTCAGGTCGCCCCTGCTATTAAGAGCGTAACACAGGAAGAAATGAAACAAGTTCAACCTGCCGTGCAAGAAGAACTGGCTGCATCTGAACCAACTGCTTCGGCCATTGAAGAAGGCTCAAGAGCAGAGATTGCGAGGAAAGCAATTGAAAACTTTGATGAGTCTGAAGGCATTAAAGAGCTTGATGAAATGCAAGGTGGAAGAGTTCAGGTGGACGACAAAGCCATGATTAACTGCAACGCAGACTTAAATCAATTGGTTCCATTTAAATATGATTGGGCTTGGCAAAAGTACCTTGACGGCAGTGCCAACCATTGGATGCCTCAAGAAGTTAACATGACTGCAGACATATCTCTTTGGAAGTCTGAAAACGGCTTGACCGAAGACGAGAGAACAATTGTGAAAAGAAACCTTGGGTTCTTTTCAACGGCCGATTCTTTGGTTGCCAACAACCTTGTCCTGGCTCTTTACAGGCTGATAACCAATCCAGAGTGCAGACAGTACATCCTAAGACAGAGTCTAGAAGAAGCCATCCACACTCACGCATATCAGTACTGCATTGAGTCTCTAGGAATGGACGAAGGTGAAATATTTAATATGTACAGAGAAATACCCAGCGTAGCTAAAAAAGCAGCTTGGGGCTTGAAGTACACTAAGCAAATATCAGATCCAACCTTCCAGACAGGAACGCCAGAAACCGATAAACAACTGTTAAGAAATCTCATAGCTTTCTACTGCGTCCTTGAAGGCATATTCTTCTACTGTGGCTTCACTCAAATATTATCCATGGGAAGACGCAACAAGATGACAGGAACAGCAGAGCAGTTCCAGTACATTCTGAGAGATGAGTCCATGCATGTGAATTTTGGAATTGATGTAATCAACCAAATTAAAATTGAGAATCCTCATTTATGGGATGATGAAATGAAGCATGAAGCAGCTCAAATGATTTTAGAGGGCACAGAGCTTGAGATCATGTATGCCCGAGCCACAATGCCAAGAGGCGTGCTGGGAATGAATGCATCGATGATGGAAGAGTATCTGCAATTTATTGCCAACAGACGTCTAACGCAGATTGGTCTAGAGGAAGAATTTAAAGGTGCTACCAATCCTTTTCCATGGATGTCTGAGATCATGGATTTAAGGAAAGAGAAGAATTTCTTTGAGACCCGCGTTATCGAATATCAAACTGGTGGAGCCCTTAACTGGGAGTAACATCTTATTGCAACTCAACTGGCCTACGAGGAATCTTGTAGGCAGAGTTCTTGCTTGCTTAGAGAGTAATTTCAATCGTGGTTGAAAATTTTCTACAATACGGTCAATGGATCATTCTAGTTTTGAGCATACTCAGTCTTGTGCTGGTTAGCTCTGTCAAACATGAAACAAGATTAAATGGTTACATTCTTACAGGCATTAGCAGGTTTTCAGGAGCGCTAATTTTTCTATTGGTTGATCTGCCAGCATTTGTAATAGCAAATCTAATACAAACATACATAGCTTTTAACGGTTATTATAAAAATAAAAGAGCTGGGGAAGAAACCAACCATGACAGATCCAAAAAAACCGACTAAGGGCTACCGCTCTTTTGCATTAATTCTACTAACTGTAGTCTATGGCTTTAATTTTATTGATCGACAAATTGTTGGAATTTTAGCGCCATTTATTCAGAAGGATCTAGGGCTTACTAATACAGAATTAGGGCTGCTAATTGGTTTGGCTTTCGCAATTTTTTACACCTTGGTTGCTATTCCCATAGCCTGGTTAGCGGATCGCTATAATCGGGTAAACATTCTGTCGCTTGCGTTGGCTACCTGGAGTGGTTTTACAGCTCTAACAGGTTTGGCAGGTAACTTCATTCAAATTGGAATTGCACGAATGGGTGTTGGCATCGGAGAAGCTGGGGGCAGTCCGCCGTCTCACTCTATTATCTCAGACATGTATCCAAAGGAAGAGCGTGCGAGCGCACTGGGAGTTTACTCCATGGGGATACCTTTGGGGATCATGGCGGCTTACTTTGCAACAGCGATGCTTATGGGCTCTTCTGGTGAAGACGTTAACTGGAGACGAATCTTTATTTTTCTTGGGCTCACAGGTGTTGCATTGGCTCTAGTGGTCAAATTAGTATTGCGTGAACCGGTCCGTGGCGCGATGGAATTTAACGATGGAGCTGAGATTGAGAAGCCACCATTTATAGAGTCACTCAAGACTCTTATGAAAATTCCTGCCTGGTGGGCCATGTGTTTTGGAATAGCTTTTGGCTCTTTTGTATCCTATTCAAAATCAGCATTTCACACAAAATACTTGGTTGCCTTGGATCCAAGTTATGACTTCCAAACCTTGGTAATAATCTTAGGAATAGTTAATGGTACAACTTATGCTGGGGGAGCATTTTTTGGAGCTAGGCTGGCAGATAAATGGGGTAAAAAAGATATACGTGCATATGGCTGGTTGCCGGCAATATCTATTGCTCTTTGCTTGCCAATTGGAATTGCAGCTTGGTGGTCAACGTCAATTGAAATGAATCTTATATTCACTACTTTGTTTTTACTTTTTATGGGTGTGTATTTGGGCCCAAGTTTTGCTATTGCACAGACCTTAGCTCCTATAAGTATGCGAGCGATGTCTACGGCTCTATTCTTCTTTATTCTCAACATGATTGCATTAGGAGGCGGGCCTACATTTTCAGGCTGGTTGATAGATGTATTTAAGGAAAATCATGGTGAGGTAGAAGCAATACGCTATGCCATGTCAGTAACCTCTCTTTTGTTCATTCCATCCATCATCAGCTTTTTAATTGTAGCGCGCGTTCTACCAAAGGATTGGGAAGAAGCAGAAAAACGTAATCTTGAATTGGTAAAAGGTCAGTAATCAATCCATTGAGTAGTTATCTTTTTTTACTAGGCTAGAAATGATTCTGGATTATTCTGAGGTTTACATAAAAGAAATACTTAGAGAAGTAAAAACTATTGCAGTTGTTGGAGCTAGCGCAGATCAAGATAGAGATAGCTACAAAGTGATGCAGGCACTCATTCAACATGGGTATCAAATATTCCCAATCAATCCTAATGAAGAAGGTAATCTCATCTTAGGACAGCCATGCTCTGCAGATCTTAGCTCTGTTTCAGGAAAGATCGATATGATTGATGTTTTCAGGGCTGCGGATGCAATCATGGGTGTAACAAGAGAAGCCATTGCAATTGAAGCAAAAGTTCTGTGGACTCAATTAGGCATTGTTAATCAAGAAGCTGCTGAATTGGCAGAGCAAGCTGGACTAAAAGTTATCATGAATAGGTGTCCAAAAATAGAATTAGCTAAACTGTATTAGACTAAAAAGAACAAAATAACTTTTAATAGATTTGATATGAAAGAAAATTTAAAAATATTAATTAAAGAAAGGTCAGATCAAGGCGTCCTGCGTCTTATCATGAATAATTTAGATCACAAAAATGCTTTATCTGAGAATATGATAAGTATTCTCATCGATGAGATTAAAGATGCATCTTCTGATAAATCCATAAAAGTAATAGTGATAGCCGCAAAGGGAAATGTATTTAGCTCGGGCCATGATTTAAAAGAAATTACATCCGCAAGAAAGAATAAAGATGGCGGTGAAGATTTCTTTAAAGATCTTTTTGACTCTTGCTCTGCATTAATGCAATTAATAACTAGTATACCCCAGCCAGTAATTGCCGAAGTTGATGGAGTTGCAACAGCTGCAGGCTGTCAATTAGTAGCAAGTTGCGATCTTGCAATAGCTTCTAATGAGTCTAGGTTTGCTACCCCCGGAGTTAATCTGGGTCTTTTTTGCTCAACCCCAATGGTGGCTCTTTCTAGAAATGTTAACAAGAAAAATGCTATGGAGATGCTTCTTACTGGCGATTTTATTAATGCTACAAAGGCAAAGGAAATAGGGTTAATAAATAAAATGGTTCCAAAGGAAGAGTTGACCTTCGAGGTAAGTAAATTAGCAGAAAAAATTGCCAGCAAATCATCGATGACAATATCAATTGGAAAGCAAGCCTTCTACGCTCAAGTTGAAATGGATTTATCTGCAGCATATCAATATACATCTAAAACTATGAAAGATAATCTACTTAAATCTGATGCTATAGAGGGTATCAATGCATTCATAGAAAAACGATCGCCTGATTGGAGAGATGAGTAAGAGCAAGGAATTAATGCTTTCTCCAGGCCCCCATCTTGAGAGACAGTCCCAGCATGAGACCAAAGAGAGTCATTGCTGCAGCAGCTGAATAAAATATGCCTGAGATGCCAGTTGAAAAGTAATTTACAGAAATCCAGCCACCCAATGCGGCAACAATAAACCTTGAGATTGTTGCAAAAATAGGCCATTTCATAGCATTGGCTCCTTGCGAAGCAAAGTAAAGAGATAAACCCAGTCCCTGAAAGCCAAAACACAGCCCAACTATTTCAATGTATTGTTTTGTGACGATGTAAGTAGCTTGATCGGTTGCGAACAGACTGATCCAATAATCAGAAGTTAAAAAAAGTATTAGGCCAATAATTCCTGAAAAAAATCCTGCTACTGATCCTCCAACCCACCCTATCCTCTCGGCTCGTTCTATTTTTTTTGCACCCATGTTTGTTCCTACCATTGCTGTCATCGCTGTGCCTATACCAAAGACTAATGGGATCATCAAAAATTCAATCCTTGAACCAATTCCATATCCAGCTAGGGCTGAGTCGCCAAACTGACCAACAAGACCAGTCAAAACAAGAATTGTTCCAACGGTAAATACTGGTGACAACGAAGCGGGCAAAGCGACAGTAAAAATATCTTTAAATAGCTCTTTTTCAAAGTACAAAAGTGATAATTTTAATTGAACCTCACTAGAGGAATGCATAAGCTTTAAAAACATTACCAAGGTGATAAATGTGGCGGTGGATATTGCAGCAATAGGCGCTCCAATTAATCCCAATGCGGGCACACCAAACCACCCCAGGATCAAACTTCCACCCAAAATAATCTGAATTCCAGAGCCTGCTATCATGAGCATGGCGGGAAAGCGCATATTTCCCATGCCTCTAAGAGCAGCGCTTAAGGTTCCTGAAAACCATATGATTGTGGCTCCAGATAAAAAAACGAGGCAATAGGACAATGCTTCTTGCAATAATAATCCCCTTCCACCAAGAGTTAAAAGCAGAAATTCTCCTCCAATCAAAAAAATAAAAAGGAAAAACAAACCTCCACAAGCGGCTAAAAATAAAGAATGCCACAATAGTTTTTCAGCTCTTTCTTTGTCCCCTGCACCCAAGCTTCTAGCAATAGAGGAAGTAACCGCACCTCCAAGGGCCCCAAAAGCCATTTGTTGAGTGAGCATGATGATTGGAAAGGCGAGAGCTACGGCAGCCAAAGATATGGTTCCAAGTTTGCTGATAAACCAAACCTCGGCGAGAACAACAATAGCCTGAATGAAAAATGCGATTGTATTTGGAGCTGACATTCTTACAAGCAAAGGAAATACTGGATCGCTCAAGAATTCATCTGTTCTGGACTGCATTGTTTTACTTGCTGTTGGTTAAAAAATTGAATATATCATTAAAGCGCCTCCTTGCAATAAAAGGTAAAGTAGCTGATATGAAAAATTACTTTGATGTAGTTATCCTTGGGGCAGGGGCTGCTGGTTTGATGTGCGCAATTACTGCAGCCAAGAGAAGTAAAGCTGTTCTAGTTTTAGAAAAATCTAATAAAGCTGGAAAAAAAATATTAATGTCTGGAGGTGGGCGATGTAACTTTACTAACCTCTATGTTGAGGCAGATCACTTCCTCTCAAATAATCCTCATTTTTGTAAAGCTGCATTAAAAATGTTTACCCCAGATGACTTTATTTCTATGGTAGATGAGCATGGAATAGACTATGAAGAAAAAAAACATCATCAATTGTTTTGTAAAAACTCATCGAAAGATATCCTTAATATGCTTCTCACTGAGTGCAGTAAATTAGGAGTTGAGGTACATACCAGCATTGATGTGGAAAAAGTTAACGAGCACGCTGAGGCTTCCTTAGAAAAGAGATTTGAGGTCAGTGCTCAATACAACTTGGAGCAGCTCAATATTCATTGTGCTTCTCTAGTAGTAGCCACAGGAGCCCTTTCCATTCCAACATTAGGCGGCAGTGGATTTGGTTATGACTTGGCCAAACAATTCGATCTTCCGTTAGTTACGAGGCAAGCAAGCTTGGTACCATTTATGTTTTCAGATGAAATCAAAGATCTGTGTGAGGAATTATCTGGTTTATCGGCTCCAGTAATTATTTCAAGCAACAATAAGGAATTTGAGGAATCAATGTTGTTTACTCACAGAGGCTTAAGCGGTCCAGCTGTTCTACAAATATCAAACTACTGGAAACCTGGGGATGAGATTCATATAAATCTTCTGCCAACAATAAATGCTTCAGACTTACTTTTACGTGAGAAGAATGCAAACAATAAAAGCACCATTAAAAAATCTCTTAGTACTCTTTTGCCTAAAGCCTTGCTATTAAAATTAGAGGATCTTTGGTGGCCATTACACAAAAGCCATACCCTGTCTGAAATTAGCAACAATGAATTAACAACCATTGGCGGTCACCTAAATGCATGGGCCTTGAAACCCTCCTCTACCGAGGGCTACAGAACTGCTGAAGTTACATTGGGAGGGGTGGATACTAATGTTATTGATGCTAAAACTATGGAGATTAAAGATCATTCGGGATTGTTTTTTATTGGCGAGGTTGTGGACGTGACTGGGCATCTTGGAGGTTACAATTTTCAATGGGCATGGTCTTCTGGGTACAGCGCAGGATTGGTTGCATAAGCCAAATTTGTATTTAAAATAATTAATCTACACAGTCATTAATCTAGGGATATAAAAATGAAGTTATACGATAATCCGATGGCCAACAGCCCAAGAAAAGTAAGAATGTTTCTAGTTGAAAAAAATATTGCTGATGTAGAAATAATTAAAATTGATCTCATGCAAGGCGAGCATAAGACTCCTGAATATCGTGCTATTGCACCCAATTCAAGAATTCCTGCTCTGCAGCTCGACGATGGAACCGTCATTATGGAGTCCACTGCTATTTGCCGGTACCTAGAATCTCTCTACCCCTCACCAAATCTTTTTGGTGAAAGCCCCATGGAAATAGCCTCAATTGAGATGTGGCAATGTCGCGTATACAACGAGCTAATGATTCCTCTTGCAATGGGTTTCAGACACTTGCATCCAGCTATGTCTGGTATGGAAAATCAAAATAAAGAATACGGAGAAATGCAAAAGAAGATTGCGATTAAATCTCTAGGTTACTTTAACGGAGTTTTGGCTGAGGCTGAATTCATTGCTGGGGACAGATATACCTTTGCTGATATACAGATGATCACAACAACCGACTTTTTTATCAAATTAAACCAGTTAAATCTATCCGATTACCCTGAGATTGAACGGCACTCAAAGCTAATGTCTGAGAGAGAAAGTTTTAAGGCTTAGTTTACTTTTCTTTATCGGCTTGCTCAAAAATCTTAATGGTTTGCTCGCCGCCTTCATAGATAGACCTAGCATCTTCCATGTCTGATATCCGATCCCAGTTAGCTGCAATGTTTTCAGGCGTCATGTCTGCACCTGTTCCAAAAGCAACGCCCATAGTCTCGTGGATGTGAACTCTAGTAAAAACACCAGCTCCTGCACCAATCATCACACCATTGGGAGCATCTTCGCTTGCAAGATAAATTACTGCAGGTGTTACAAATTCTGGGAGGAGCCTTTCCCCGATGCCCTCTGCTGGCAGAAGGTTTTCAGTCATTCTTGTGTAGGCAACGGGCAAAATAGCGCTTGAATAAACGTTGTTCTTTTGACCTTCAATTTTTAAAGTATTCATCAATCCAATTAAGCCCATTTTTGCTGCGCTGTAGTTCGCTTGACCAAAATTACCAAACAAACCGCTGGATGAACTTGTGTGAATAATTCTGCCGTAGCCTTGCTCTCTCATGATTGGGTATATTGCGTGAGTGGTATTAACACTTCCTTGGAGATGAACCTCTAAGACTAGATCCCATTCTTCTAAAGTCATTTTATGGAAACTTTTATCTCTTAAGATTCCCGCATTGTTTACTAGTACGTCAATGCGCCCCCATTTGTCCATGGTCTCAGCAACCATTTTTTTAACGCCCTCTCTATCAGATACGCTTGAGCCATTCGCAAGAGCTTCTCCGCCTTCTGCTTTAATTTCCTCAACAACTGCATTGGCTGCGTCACTGGCTCCACCGGAACCGTCGAGCGCTCCCCCAAGATCATTCACGACAACCTTTGCGCCTCTTCGTGCAAATTCTAACGCGTGCTGTTTACCTAAGCCTCCGCCTGCACCAGTTACAATTGCCACTTTGTCATCGAATCTGATCGTCATAATTATCTCCGTTTGGTATGTTAGTTTAACTAATTTGAGCCAGAAAAAATGCTCTCTGGTTGAAAATCCTTATTTTTTATTAGGCTCATTTCAAGCTTAAAACCATTGCTTAGAGCTCTTTTAAAAAGCATAAACGGCTTGGGCTGATTAACGCTATCGACGGCAACAAGATATCCATTTTTACCATAACAGGCAATAAACTCCGAAGTGCTTACGTCTCCAAGAATAACGCTTTCATCATAACCAGAAGACAGCCCAGCCATCTGTAATTTTAAATCATACTGATCAGACCAAAACCATGGCAATTCTTTGTTATAAAGCTCATTACCAACAATAGATGAAGAGACAACTTTTGCTTGAGAAAGTGCATTTGGAACACTTTCTAATCGAATGTTCTGATTTAAAAGCGCGTTAAAGGAGTTAGCACAATCTCCTGCTGCAAGAACATGAGGATTGTTGGTTCTGCAATACTGATCTGTTGCAATGCCATTGTTGCAATCCAATCCTGCTTTTTCTGCAAGCTGTGTATTTGGAATGGCTCCAATGCCTGCCAAGACCGCATCAGCTAAAATTGTTTCTCCGGACTCAAGTTCAACACAATTTATAATTTGGTTTTCTGCAATCAGGCCATTTACTTTTGCATTGCAGATTATTTTAACTCCTTTGGCTTCATGGGTAGATTGGTAGAAAGTTGAAAGTTCGGGACTGGTCACTCGCTTGAGGATGCGATCTTCAGCCTCAATTATTGTAACGTTCAACCCAAGATCTACCATCGCGGAAGCAACTTCCAAACCAATGTAGCCACCGCCGATCAGCACGATGTCTTTGGCTGAATCAAGTTGAGCATGAATGTCTACAACATCAGAGATCTTACGAAGATAAAATAAATTTTTTGCATCTGAATTGGGCATTGAAAGAAGTCTTGGAGAAGCTCCTGTGGCAAAGACTAAATAGTCAAAGGAAAACGTAGCATTGCCAGCACTAATTTCTTTAGCAATGGTATCTATCGAATCTATTGAGGTATTTGGATGAAAGGATATGTTTTGCTCTGCATAAAAACTTTCAGGCTTAAAAAACAGTTTTTCAGTCTCAATGTTTTTCTTTAAAAAATCCTTAGACAGCGGCGGTCGATGATAGGGTAGAAATTCTTCGTTGGAAAGAATATCAATCTCACCCTCAAAACCATCTTTTCTGAGACTAAAGGCGACATTTGCACCTGCGTGCCCTCCCCCAATAATTAAGACTTTACTCATGGAGATTATGTGATTGGATTTAATAAAAACATATTTATACTAACTCTGTTATGCAGAATGAAATTGTAGCTCACAACGATCTAAAAATTCGAGTCCAGGAAGGATTTTTTAACCCTATTGAGTCCAATGAGCTACTTCAAAGCTTGATAGAAAACCTGCCCTGGGAGTCTATGAAAATTAGGATGTTTGGAAGAGAGGTGGTTATTCCGAGACTGCAATGCTGGATTGGAGATGACGGATGTGAATATAGTTATTCCGGTAAGCAGCTTCACCGGCAACCCTGGACATCAAAACTTTTAATGATCAAAGAGCAAATCGTAGAAAGCACTAATCTAGAATTTAATTCTGTTCTTGTTAACTATTATCGAGATGGCCAAGACTCAATGGGGTGGCACGCCGATGACGAAAAAGAACTAGGTAAAGATCCTACGATTGCAGCATTGTCATTTGGGGGTGAGCGCGATCTAGTGTTTAAAAATATCCTATCAAAAGAAACTCTTGCCATTCCTCAGCTTCATGGAGCCCTGATCATTATTGATGGTAAAACCCAACGATATTGGCAACATTCAATAAAAAAGACTAAAAAATTCATCAGTCCGAGAATTAATTTAACGTTTCGGAATATAATATTGCAAAATTAATTAAAGGGGTTTTCCATGAAAGAGAGAGTTAAAGTTGTTGTTACCGGTGCAGCAGGTCAAATAAGTTATTCCTTAATTCCAAGACTCGTTGATGGGCAAACCTTTGGAGATAAGATCGTTGATCTTGAGCTTGTTGAAATTCCTCAAGTTGTAGATAAATTAGAGGGTTTGGTCATGGAATTAGAAGATTCCAATTTCCCAAATATGGGAACAGTCAACTACACTGCAGATTTTGAAAAAGCAGCAAAAGATGCTGATTGGTTTTTGCTGGTAGGCAGCATTCCACGTGGCATCGTTTACAACGGCAAGAAAATTGAAGAGCGCGCTGATTTATTGCAAATTAATGGCGGTATTTTTGTAGGTCAAGGCAAAGCTATTGGTGAGCATGGCAAGCCAAATGCAAAAATATTGGTAGTAGGCAATCCAGCAAATACCAACGCATTAATTGGAAGACATGCAGCAAATAACCCATCTCAGTTATGGATGGCAATGACAATGTTAGATTCAAGCAGAGCTCAATCAGTGCTTTCAAAGAAACTAAATATAGGCATTGCTGATATTACCAAGATGATCATCTGGGGTAACCACAGCCCTACTATGTATCCTGATTTTGAAAATATGGACTGCAACGGAAAGTCTGGAAAAGATTCAATCGAAGACATGGATTGGATTAACAATGAATTCCTTCCAACAGTTCAGCAACGAGGCAAAGCGGTAATTGATTCAAGGGGAGCCTCATCAGCTACTTCTGCAGCAAAAGCTGCATTAGATACGGTTATGGCTTGCGAGAATACTACCGCATCAGGAGACTGCTTTAGTGCAGCTGTAATAACAGACGGTAGTTATGACCTGCCATCTGGAATCATTTGTGGCATGCCATTGAGAACAATGGAAGACGGCAGTGTGGAGATTGTCCAAGGCATTGCTCTTTCAGATTTTGCAAAAGAAAAAATAAAAGTTTCAACAGACGAACTGCTTGAAGAGCGAGCAGCAGTAGAAGATTTACTTCAATAAATGAAAAAACAGGGGCCAGATCAATTCTTAGCGGAGCTGATTCGATCCGAGAACACTAAATCAGTTCTGGTCTTATCCTCTGGCAATCTTGCACCCTTGGTAGAGAAGCTAGAAGATTCACTGGAACGATTCGTGGTTATTCCTAACGGCGATATTCAATTGCAAGAAACCTTTGATATATGCATTGTGCTTGAGGATGTCATGGTCTCTAAAATTCAACTTGGGCTTATTAAAAATACAGTGGCTCAAAAGATATTAGTTATTAGAGAGTCTGTGGATGACAAAGATCATCAATCTTTCTTGGAACTTGGCTTTGCGTTTGATTCAGAAATATCTTTTAAAAGAATATATTCCTACAACCTTAAGACCTATAACAAAAAGCGTGGTTGGAATAATGCAGAGGGTTGGGCCAACCCAGAAAACTTTGAGAAGTTTAGATGGTAAGAAAATTAAATAGCCTTATTTTCTTGTTCCATTGATTTGGTTAGCTGTAAATCTGAGACTTGTTTATGAAGGGATTGCGCGTATAGCATGACGGCAAATAAAAAATAAAACCACATAAAACCAAAGCCAGTTAAATAGTTGTAAGTAGCATGAATTGAGATTGGAATGATTAAGCTTTTAATCAAAGATGATTTTGAACCCAGAAAAGCATGTAGCCCAAAAAAGTACCCCATAATAATTCCGCAACTAGCATGCAATGGTATTGCACTAATCGCTCTCATTATTGCAATAGTTAAAGAATCAACATCTGGGCTGCCTGAATAGACATATGAGAAGTTTTCAAGCGTCGCAAATCCAAGCGAGACTATGGTCCCATAAACTATCGCATCCATCGGCTCATTGAAAGCTGTCTTAGGTCTAATGTAGAAATATAAAACAAGGAATTTTAAGCTTTCTTCCGTAAGCCCAGCAAAATATGACTGATCCGGAGATTGAATGAGCAAAGAATTTAATTCGCCAGCAGGAATACATAAGAAGATGCCTAGAAAAAAAGTTTTTAAAATTAAATCTAAAGGCTCTTTAAACTTATCTGAATAAACTATAAATGCAATTATGGTAAGAGGCGCTCCTATTGTTAGAAGCAAGGTGACATTCATTATAAAGTGATTAAGACTTTAGCTGAGGGAATAAAAGAACGTCTCTAATTGAACTCTGGTTGGTTAACATCATAACCAATCGATCAATACCAATTCCTACACCTACCGCAGGTGGCATGCCATGCTCTAATGCTGTGACATAGTCCTCATCAAACCCCATGGCTTCATCGTCTCCATCCGCTTTGGCTTTGACCTGCTCCCTAAATCTTTCTGCTTGATCATCCGGATCATTCAATTCACAAAAACCATTGGCAATCTCTTTGCCGCCAATAAAAAGTTCAAATCTATCTGCGATGGATGAATCCTTGTTGTTTCTTCTGGAAAGCGGAGAAACCTCCACAGGATACTCGGTCACAAACGTTGGTTGGATAAGCTTTGATTCAACCGTTTTCTCAAAAATCTCAAGTAATATTTTTCCAGGACCCCAGGCCTCTTTGAATGAAATCTTATGCTCTGTTGCATGCTCACGTAATCTTTCAAGATTGGTTAAATCTTTTCCAGCAAGATCGCTGTTCTCTCCCAAAACAAGCTCTGCAAGAGTTTTAATTTCAAAAGATGATAGGTCGATCTGATCACCATCCCAATCAATTTTCTTGTCGTTGCCAATGGCATTTGAAGCAGCTTGGATAAGCTTGGTTGTAAAATCAATTGTCCCTTCAAAAGTTGCAAATGCTGCATAAAATTCCAACATGGTAAATTCTGGATTGTGTCTTGTGGACAACCCTTCATTCCTAAAGCTGCGATTTATTTCAAAAACTTTTTCAAATCCTCCTACCAACAACCTTTTGAGATATAACTCAGGAGCAATGCGTAAAAAAAGCTCCCTGTCCAATGCATTGTGATGGGTGATAAACGGTTTAGCGACTGCTCCACCAGGAATGGAGTGCATCATGGGTGTCTCCACCTCTAAAAATCCGTCCCCAAGCATTGTTCGTCTTACAGAAGCAATAATATTTGAGCGTTTGACAAAGACTTCTTTTGATTCAGGGTTGCTCATCAGGTCAATGTATCTTTGGCGATATCTGGTCTCTACATCAGCAAGGCCTTTGTGTTTTTCAGGCATAGGCCTTAAAGCCTTGGTAATTAATACTATTGAATGAGCCTCAAGAGTTAGCTCATCAGTGTTTGTTTTAAAAAGCTTGCCTGTCACACCAATAATGTCACCCAAATCCCAGGTCTTAAAATTCTTATATAAATCTAAGTCAATATTATTTTTGGTTACATAGATTTGAATATCGCCAGAGCCATCTCTGATAGTAATAAAACTGGCATTGCCCATGACTCTTTTAAGAACTATTCTGCCTGCGAGCGCAAGATTTATAATTTGTGCTTTCTCTAGGTCATCTTTTGTTGAAGTCCCGTGCAATTCATGCAATTCAAGTGCATGCTCAGAAGGAACAAAATCATTGATGTACGCTTTATTCTCTGCTCGAAGCTCTTCTAGCTTTCTTCGTCTTTCCTCTAGAATTGTGGCTTCCCCACCTGTATCCGAATCAGTCATCTATACTCCTTGCGTTAGACTGGCTTTGATAAAAATATCTATGTCGCCGTCCAGTATAGAAGAGATGTTACCACTCTCTACATTAGTTCTTAAGTCTTTAATTCGAGATTGATCCAGAACATATGAGCGAATTTGACTGCCCCAACCAATATCGGACTTACTTTCTTCTAATAATTGCTGCTCATCTTTTTGCTTTTGCAGCTCTAATTCATAGAGTTTTGATTTCAGTTGCTTAAAAGCATTGTCTTTATTTTTATGCTGAGATCTGTCGCTTTGGCATTGCACAACAGTGCCGGTAGGTGCGTGAGTTAATCTAACAGCTGAATCAGTCTTATTAACGTGCTGTCCCCCAGCTCCTGAGGCTCTGTAAGTATCAATTCTGACGTCTGCTGGATTTAGTTCAACTTCAATAGATTCATCAATCTCAGGAGAGATAAAAACAGATGCAAATGAGGTATGACGTCTACTACCTGAATCAAATGGAGACTTTCTGACCAAACGATGAACGCCTGTTTCTGTTCTTAGCCAGCCATAGGCATAACTGCCCTTAATCAACAAAGATGCAGATTTAATTCCTGCAACCTCGCCTGGAGAGTGCTCAATAACAGAAACTGAAAAATCATGCTTTTCAGCCCATCTTGTGTACATTCTCAAAAGCATATCAGCCCAGTCTTGAGCCTCTGTTCCACCGGATCCTGATTGAATGTCTATAAACGCAGAGCTTGGATCCATTTTGTTTGAAAACATTCGATTGAACTCTAAATCTTCCACCGAGGTCATAAGGGATTTGGTCTCTTCTAGCATTTGATTAATGGACGCGTCATCTGACTCTTCTATAGCCATGTCTAACAGCTCAATATTGTCATTTATAGCCACGTCAACGGATAAGAAAATGGTAAGAAATTTCTCTAGCTCAGTTTTTTGTTTATTAAGAGATTGGGATAGTTCTAGATTCGACCAAGTAGCCTCTTCAGTTAACTGAGAATTAATTTCTTTTAAGGAGTCTTCTTTTTCGGAAACGTCAAAGATACCCCCGGAGATCTGCCATACGATCTCGGAGATTAAGAAGATTGGATTTAAGCTCGCCTGTTTCCATATTCACGAATTTTAATACTTTTCATGATTCTATGGAAATATATCTTTGATTAACTGGGAAGAAAGTTACCTTGCTTCTCGTATCATTGGAAATGCCGGCGGAGAATCTTCAAACTGCACTTTCCCAATCTCAACAAAACCGTGTCTTTCATAAAGAGCTTTATTTTGTTCGCTGGTAGCCTCCAAATATGCTCTCTCGCCTCTTTGATCAATCATGTCCAAGGCTTCCTTCAATAAAAACGAGCCGATTCCTTTTCTTTGCTGAGATGGATCTACAGCAATGAAAGCCAGATACCATGCATCGTCTGGATGATATGTATCAAACTCCTCGAAGAATTTGGCAACAGTCTCCAATCTGTCCTCGGGAATTGCATCAAAAGTAGGCTCTAAAGCAGCCTCATCAAATTCTGCTCCTGGGGGATGCCAAATAGATGCTCCGGCAAAATTTTGCTCCACATACACAACATCATTTTCATATGCGATCTTAGAAAATTCTTTCATCCACACATCAAAACTCTTTAAATAATTTGCTGCGTCTGGAAAAACCCATCTAACCAGGGTATCTGAGGCAAAACCAAGCTTTAAAACACCCTTAACACGCTCAAGGTCTTTCGAATCTGCTGTAACTATTTCTGGAACATTCATGAGTTAGCCTCTAGTTATTTTGTTTAATAAAATTAACAATTTCGTCGTATTTCGCATCAAAGGTATGCAGTCTCTCAGGTTTTTCATATAACCCTGTTAAGGCTTTTGGAATATTAGAAAGGTTTATACCTAACTCCTCATAAACCTTTGGGAATTTGGCAGGATGAGCTGTGGAGAGAACAATGTAATGATTATTTTCATCACTTTTATTAACCGCTTCATCAACGGCAATTGCTGTATGGGGATCTAAAATATAGTCCTGGGAATAAAAAATCTTTCGAATTAACTCCTTAGTATGATCCTCGCTTACTCTACTTGAAGAGAACAACTTATTTTTCTTATTCCATATAGCCTCATCAAGTTGAATAGGGTTAGTAGGAAACTGATCAAAAAGTTTAGCGCAGCCACTAGCATCTCTTTCAAGAAAGAAATCATATACAAGTCTCTCAAAATTACTTGCCACACTTATATCCATGCTTGGTGAGATTGTTTGATGCGTCGCTTGCTTTGAATAATCATTGCCGCTAAAAAAGCGATGCAAAATATCATTATCATTAACTGCAACTGAAATTTTATTTATGGGTAGGCCCATCTGATGAGCTGAGTAACATGCAAAGACATTTCCAAAATTGCCGGTAGGCACTGAAAAATTTAAATCTCCTTTAGAGTGCAGCCTATTAAAAGCATAAAAATAATAACAAATTTGTCCTATAATCCTAGTCCAATTAATAGAGTTAACCGCCAAAAGATATTGATCTGAGTTTAGGAAATCACGTTGCTTGAAAGCATGTTTTACTAAATCCTGACAGTCGTCAAAGGTCCCATTGATCCTTAAAGCAAAAATATTTTTTGCGTCAATTGTACTCATTTGACGTCTTTGAACTTCAGACATATTTCCATTCGGAAGCATAATAAAACTTTTGATTCTTTCGAAGCCCTTGCATGCATCAATTGCTGCTGGGCCTGTATCTCCTGAGGTTGCACCCAGAACAATTGCAGTTTTATTCTCACTCTCTAGCACTTGGTTAAAAAAAGCTGCAGCAAGCTGCAAACCAAAGTCTTTAAAAGCTGCAGTTGGTCCATGAAATAACTCTAGAATTGATACATTATTAAATGTTTTTATGCCTATTAGGTCTTGGTGCTCAAAATCATGCCAGGTATCTTCAATAATTTTAATGGTTTCATCTTCTGAGAAAGATGAGGCGGTGAACAGCGGAACTATGCATTTAGCCACATCAACGAATGATGCTTTAGATTTAATTTCTTCTAAATCAACCTGCGGCCAATGATCCGGCATAAAAAGACCACCATCAGCTGCAAGACCTTGCATTAATATGGTTGCAAAATCTTTTCCGGAATCATTCCCTCTGGTTGAATGAAATAGCATTAAGTTTCCTCAATTCTAATAATCTTTGAATTAAAAATAACAGGATTATTATTTAAATCTTTTAATGCGATCTGCATTTCGCTCTCTACAACAGGGTCTGTAAAAATAACTACTGGAACATTTTTATTTTCTAGCCGATCCTTTTGGATAACTTTATCAAAACTAATCTTGTGGTCTGCAAATATTTTGCTAATTAATGCTAGAACTCCGGACTCGTCTTTTACCTCAAGATAAACGTAATATTTAAAACTAAGTTCATTGAAATCGATAATGCTTGGTTTGTTGGAGAAATCTGGATACCTCATTGGTTCAATCTCTTGATTCTTTGAGAGCGCAATTAGATCTGAGACAAGTCCAGATGCAGTTGATTCTCTGCCTGCACCAGATCCAGCAACTTGGAATTCACCCAAAAGATCGGTGTCAATTTGTATTCCGTTTCTAACTCCTTTCAGCCCAGCAAGGCTAGATTCTTTAGACAGCATGACTGGATGGCTGCGAAGCTCAATTCCATTGTCTTGAAGTTTTGCAACAGCTAGATGCTTCACTGTAAAATTAAATTCGTCTGCATAATTAAAATCTTGAGGGCTGATATTTTCAATGCCCTCTATGTAAAAATTATTTGCTGGCAAACCGCTATTAAAAGCGAGAGCAGCTAAGATTCCAATTTTGTGAGCTGCATCGGTTCCATTTACATCCAAGCTAGGATCAGGCTCTGCATAACCCTTTTCCTGAGCTTCTTGAAGCACTGACTCGTAATGTGCGCCCTCTTCCATGTTACTTAAAATAAAATTAGTGGTTCCGTTGAGCATGCCAGCTACTTTGGAAATCTTATTTGCTCCAAGGTCATTTGAAAGCATCTTAACTACTGGAGTTCCAGCGCAAACCGCAGATTCAAATAACAATCTCACATTATTATTTTTTGCAGCCTCTATGAGCTCTTCACCATGCTCAAAAATAACGGCCTTATTAGCTGTAACTACATGCTTACCAGAATTCAGTCCTTTCAAAATAAGTTCACGAGCTATCTCCACTCCTCCAATGAGCTCAACTAAGACATCTATATCTTCGTCTGTCACTGCAAAAATATCTCTTACAATTTTTGTACTGCCGGGATTGCATCTTGGATTATCTCTTCGAGCACCTATGCAAACTAATTCCCAGTCTGAGTATATTTCATCCCCGCAAGTTAGTTGCTCATATAGACCGGTTGCAACATTTCCCCATCCACATATACCTATTTTTAATTTAGTCATACTTAATTGAGTCTTTTTAATAATTCCATTGGAGGAAGATAGCCCGGCAGAAGATCCCCAGAAGAGGAGATAATTGCGGGAGTGCCTGTGATGCCTATTTTTTGACCCAACATAAAGTGCTCTTCAACAGGGTGATCTTGACAAAGAGATAGGTCTGGATCGAGACCTTGTTTAAGGGCCGTGAGCGTTTCTTTTGGATTGGTAGAGCACCAAGCACCAACAATTTTATCGTAGGATTCTGACTCAAGCCCTGATCTAGGGAATGCAACATACTTAACGGTAATGCCTTGAGCATTAAAATCATCTATTTCTCCATGGAATTTTCTACAATAGCCACAATCCACATCTGTAAAAACAATTACTACGTGCTTTTCATTTTCAGCTTTAAAAGTAATGTAATCTTTTTCTGACAGCGCAGAATCTAGAATAGCCCTTCTGTTGATATTAATTTCTTGCTTGGTGGTGTTGAGCAATGATCCATTCTTAATCGCGTAGAGCTCTCCATATAAAAAGAAGTCTCCATCGCTGGAAGCGTAGATAGGTTGAAGATCACCAATATCGACCACAAATAAACCTTTCACCTTAGATTCTTTGATGCTTTGCACCGACATGCCAGCTGGTAAAACCTTATTAATTTTAGAAACTACTTCATTTTCATCTGCCAGTGCGTGCAGCGAAAAGAAGAAAAAGAAAGCAGTTATATATTTACTAAATTGCATATTTATTATCCTCGAGGATGATGCTTTTTAACCATCTCACCCAACCTCTGTTTTGCTATGTGAGTATATATTTGTGTGGTTGATAAATCACTATGTCCTAGCAACATTTGCACCGATCGCAAATCAGCACCATTATTCAAAAGATGTGTAGCAAAGGCATGTCTTAGTGTATGGGGTGAAATATCTAAGGGTAGCCCTGTTTGCATCAAATATTGTTTTATTCTGTGCCAAAAAGCCTGACGGGTAATTTTTTTGCCTTGTTGACTGATGAAAAAATCTCTAGAGCTTAATGATAGGTTGTTTGCTCTTCTAAAATTAATGTAATCAAGCAAGCAAGATAATGCATTTTCTCCAAAGGGTATCAATCTCTCTTTGTTTCCCTTGCCCATAACTTTTATCAATGATCTATTTAAATCAATGTTGGTGTATTGCAAGTTAATCAATTCGCTAATGCGGACACCTGTAGCATAGAGCAGCTCCAACATAGCCTTATCTCTAAGGCCGATAAAATTTTTACAATCCGGGGCTTGAATTAAGTTTGCCACGTCCTGTTCTGACATAGATTTTGGAAGAGGCCTTACATTTTTTGGGCCCGAAAAACTTACAATTGGGTTGCTATGAACTAATTTTTTTTTATGTAAAAAAAGATAAAAATGTTTCAGTGAGGAGATTTTTCGATTTATTGTGGAGCTTGCAAGGTTCTGGACCTGAAAGTTTTTAACATACCTCTCAACCTGTTCTTCCTGAATGCTAAGGATATCAATCTTCTCTACATTATTAACCCATTTCAAAAATGACGAGCAGTCATTTGCATAAGCATTAATTGTGTTTGTAGTAAGGCCTTTTTCTAAACGAAGGTTTGCCAAAAAGGAATCAATGTGCTGATTTCCCCTTAAGCCAGATGACATATAATTAGTCTAGTCTTTCTTTGATTCTTGCAGAACGCCCTGATCTTTCTCTAAGATAATATAGGGTTGCTTGTCGAACATCACCCTTTCTCTTTACGGAAATAGAGTCTATTAGCGGACTGTGCATTTGAAATGTTCTTTCCACGCCGATGCCACTAGAAATTTTTCTTACGATGAATGCAGAATTTAGACCTGCTTTTTTTATGTTCATTACTACGCCTTCAAAAGCCTGCAATCTTGTTCTGTCACCTTCTTGAACTTTAACTGAGACAACGACTGTATCACCAGGTCTAAATGGTGGAATATCAGATTTTAATTGACTTGCTTCAAATGAATTAATAATTTGGGCTGGAGATTTCTCATCAATGCTTACTGGAGTAGCTTTAGCCTCCTCAGCAGGGACCTCATCAGCACTCCCCTCAACAGTTTCTTGATCAATATCAGAAGAAGCTTGGGATTCCTCGACAGGAGCTTCTTCAGCACTCTGCTCAGCAGTTTCTGGCTCAGTTTCAGATGACGACTCTTCAGTTAACTCAGTCGCCTCTGCGCTTTCAGAAGCAGTATCAGTAGATGCATCTACCTCAACAGCATTCTCTGAAATAGCTTCATTGGTTTCGACCACTTCTTCAGTTGGATTTTCCATATTTTCGTTATCTTTATCTGCCATGACTTTGCCTAAAAATGGGTTACAGGATACGCTTAGATGCTTAATCTTCCAAGAGTTTTATCTGTTTTTTTGTTAATTTTATCTCATTTAATAGCTCAGGTCTTCTTTCCATGGTCCTTAATAGAGATTGATCCTCCCTCCATTCCTGAATTCGAGCATGATTACCA
>Ga0209091_10000624_pt1 | contig 33327 bp, 23 predicted proteins | sample ArcticOcean_MG_C_6_FD_187438 | JGI IMG/M metagenome (GOLD analysis project Ga0209091, IMG submission 187438) | Marine microbial communities from western Arctic Ocean - ArcticOcean_MG_CB8_128 (SPAdes) (version 2) | ecosystem: Environmental > Aquatic > Marine > Oceanic | place: Arctic Ocean...
AGGATATACTGGACTACAAGGGCCACAAGGGCCACAAGGAGAACAAGGCGACAAAGGATACAAAGGAGATCAAGGAATACGAGGACCACAAGGGCCGGCAGATGGACTACAAGGTGAACAAGGACCGCAAGGACCACAAGGACCACAAGGACCAACAGGACCACAAGGAGAACAAGGAGAACAAGGACCACAAGGTGAACAAGGTCCACAAGGAATACGAGGACCACAAGGTGAAACAGGGCCACAAGGACCGCAAGGTGAACAAGGACCACAAGGTCCACAAGGTCCACAAGGTGAAACAGGGCCACAAGGACCGCAAGGTGAACAAGGACCGCAAGGACCACAAGGTCCACAAGGTCCACAAGGTGAACAAGGACCACAAGGACCGCAAGGATATACTGGACCGCAAGGACCACAAGGTCCACAAGGTCCACAAGGTGAAACAGGGCCACAAGGACCGCAAGGATATACTGGACCACAAGGAATACAAGGTCTGCAAGGATATACTGGACCACAAGGTCCACAAGGTGAAACAGGGCCACAAGGACCGCAAGGTGAACAAGGACCGCAAGGACCACAAGGTCCACAAGGTCCACAAGGTGAAACAGGGCCACGAGGACCACAAGGGCCACAAGGTGAACAAGGACCACAAGGACAACCAGGTAGTGATGCAGAAAAGATAGGACCGCAAGGTGAAACAGGTCCACAAGGTTCACAAGGACCACAAGGTTCACAAGGACCACAAGGTACGCAAGGTAAAACAGGCAAACAAGGTGTCAATAGTAGCATGCATATTAGTATTATAAAGGCGAACCCATCTGGAGTAATAAACCCAGATACTTCTGGCGCGGCGGTATTTGATTCGTCAAATGATGTTTTATATATTAACGTAGATGGGAGTGATAATGGTTGGCGACCTATTAAAGGTGGAGGAGGTTCAAGTAAGATTAGTATTGTAAATTCAGACCCATCTGGACAAACACCAAATTCTTCTGGCACGGCGGTATTTGATTCGTCAAATGATGTTTTATATGTTAATGTAGATGGAAAGAATAATGGTTGGCGACCTATTAAAGGTGGAGGTGGTGGCGAAACGGGAAAATCAACAACAATTAATGGGGCTGGACAAACTTTTTTTGAACTGATGTCGCAAAAACCTCAAAAATTTACAAAAGATAATATGCGGAATAGTTGCAATAACTTTTTAGATTTATCATGGAATTTTTCAAATATTATACCTACCACAGATGCTGCTGATGATGATGATTATTTTCCGGTTTTAGCTTATGAAGAAGACGAAAAAAAACAGATGTTACCATTTATCAATACAATTAAAGTTGATATAAAGAGCAATTCAGCTAATGAATTTTATTATGTTGATAATTTTAATTACAAATTTGACAAAGATGATATAAAAAAAAATATTACCACTTTTACAATTACAGATAATTCAACAAATCGCTGGGAAACACTCTGGGAACATCCCATACCGCCCTATGAATCATATAATAATCTTCCAAATTTTAAAAATTTGGCAATTGTTGGTAAAAATCAAAATTTCTTAATAAGAATTTATGGCACAAATTTTGCGAAACCAAACAATGAGAGCGACGAAAAAATTAATGATAGAAGTTTGATTGTACATGGAACAGAATGGGAATACGACTTTTATCAAATTGAAGATATCGCCGAAATGAATAATTTGAATATTATGAAAATTCATACTAATATTATAAATAAACAACATTCATTATTGAAAATTGATAAAAAATACAGAGCATTTTCAAATTATCCAGATAAAAATAATGCAAAATTTGAATACAATGATTTATATAAAATTAAATATTACAATGATACTGATTTTTTAAAATTAAACAGATATGCACATTTAACATACCCTTTAAAAGTTTACATAAACTCTGTTTTTGTGAATGGGGTGTTTGGAGATTCGAACATATCCAATTTGAAAATAGGCGATGGAATAATAGACAATAGTAATAATATTCAAATTATCGAAGATATATGTTATAATAAAGTTACCTTTAAAAACTCTATCACGGATTTGTTTACTGGTGGAAGCAGTAATTATATAATGCAATCAGATATTTCAAATAACGGAAAAACTGGATATACAATAGATGATTATACAAATGTTGTAACCGATAATTTTGATGATAATATTAATTATAAATGGATATGTATAAAAATTCCCATCACATCAAACGATGTCATTAATATAGACGACATCGATTATGTTTACTATGATATTTCAGGGATGATAAATGATACATTTTACAATCCCAATAATGTATTGGTTAATGCATTATTAGATAAAAATAATATGGATGCATTGGCGTTTGTAAGAAGTATTTCAGGCGAACATGTGATGAAAATAGGTAATTTAGGTCGGTCTACAACCACATATAGTAATACTTGGATTGGCAATGAAAATATTGACATTAGTTTAAATGATTTATTTTTAAATGATGCGAGTGGTTGTAGATATGATGGTGATGGTGGTGAATTTGGTCCTATTTTAGACAAAAATACGTTGCCGTATGAATTAGAGTTTTTTATAGGAATTAAAAACAATTTTAATTATAGTGAAATTAAATTTAAACAATTAAATAAAAAAAATGACTCGGATATTTCAAATGTATTTTTAAATCTGGGCGATTTAAGTAATAATTGGAGTGAAAATCAATACTTACTACCATGGTCAATATCATTAATTAATGATAAATTGATGATGCCAAATAACAATATTATAAAAGATACAATATGTGGTAATAAAATTGTAGCGGACGATTATTATGATTCTACAAACGGATATGAGATTTCTGATCCAAGCAATTCAATACAGGATTCTAGCGGTTTTAAATGGTTAATTTTAGATATTTCCGAAAATCCTACAACTATTTCCAGCAAAGAAAAGTTTTATGATATTTCAGGAATATTGCATAATGCATTATTTAATAATACAAATATTCTACAAAGAATAAAAGACAATAAAATTATCGGAATTGTGTATACAGAAATATCGGGCGGTAGTATTGTTGGAAATTTGTCAATGGCTGGATATGATGATACGGCTTTCAATACCATGATATTTGATATTTCAGGCAATAATACCGAAAATCTATCCAGTGGTGAGCAGAACCAAGATATATCATACAATACCCTTTTTGAATATATAAATCATGTTGAATCTAATAATTCAAGACAAATAATGGTAGATATAAGTTCTAATAATAATAAAGTAATTCAAACATTTAATTATATACCAGAGTCGAGAACAACAACATTATCAACACCACCACCACAACCACCAAAGAAATGGTATGAAAATACGAGCAATATAAGTTTAATAAATATGTTTAACAAATGTCAATATACATATAATGATTTAATTGAACAAATCAATAATAATGGATGTTTATATGAAGAAGATAATAAATTTGGACCTATTGTTAGCGATAATATAGCCACTTATATTACTAATAACAATAGTTTGAAATTGTTGATTGGTTTAGCAAAAAATGAAGATGCAATTAATAAATATGAATTTACTTCTGATATTATTAAACCAGGAATATCAGTTGTTGATATCAACAATGTATCATACAAAATTTATTATAATAAAATTAGTTGGCATACAAATTCAGCTCATAGCATGGGTTCTCATTTTATTTCAGATATTTGTAAAAATCTTTTAGATAGCAGTGCTGTTGATTTATTAATAACACAACGTAAAGCGGAACAATTTGCAAACGCGATGGATGAATCCAATGTTATTTTTGTATCGAAAATAGATGGAAATGGTCCACAGGGATATGTATCAAGAGATGGTAATACAAGCATTTTTAGACGTATTAATTATAAATACGATGTTAGTGTAGGCAACCATTTATATGGTACAGGAATATATGCATATAAAATTGATACTAATTAGAATTTAATATTTGTTATATATTGGAAAAAATATTAAATATATATTATATAAATGGAATTTGGTGACATTGGTTGGTATTGTAAAGCATATAAAGGAGACATGGATGCTTCCGCGAGTGTTGTGATTGCAGGTTGGAGTACATCTATTGATAAAATTAATACAACTATATTTCGGCTTAATACTCACCCTGTCCCCAATCTTCAGGCTCTTGATAACTCATATTGGGATCCAATAGATATTAGTTCGCCAGAAACAACCGCTTTAGGAAAGGGAATATATTGGATACAAAAAACATCGTAAAATTATATTTACATTATAATATAATTATAATAACTTAAAAAATTTAGCCATTTATTTATTATAATGTCTCAAGAAAATATTAGTATGTCTGTTGAAGAAACACCTCAAACACAAAATGTCGCTGATACAAAGGTCGCTACAAATGTCCAAGATACATCAAATCAAGTAAAGTTGGTTGATGCAGTAATTGATAGCCAAAACATTGCATTAAATGTGATGGTTGGATTTATTGGCGTTGCACAAAAACGCGGCGTTTTCTCTATTGATGAATCAGCCAAACTTTATGAATGTATTAAAATGTTTCAAGGGGTGTCTGGTAGCGAACATCAGACCACAAACTAATATAAAATGACAATCTGTCATCATCACACCATGCTTTTTTAATCTGCCAATATATTAATTTCATATTGAAGCCATTTGGAGATATTTCCGACAAAGGAATTATTTTATCTGTTATTTTTTCTGATAAATGTATACAATTGTTTGTATATATTTTTCCTATTGAACCATATGAAATATCTATATGTTTAACTTTTTCACAATACATACTTGGTCTACCAGATGTATATCCCATATGACAATGTTTTTTTTTTATTCTCCATAATTCATAATGTATTCGCAAAGGTTTTGCATAAAATACTTGTCTTTTTTCAGCAATAATTGTGATTAATAATTTATCTAAAAAATAGGATTTTACACCTATATATTGCCATATATACCATAAAACATTATCGGGTAAAACGTACATATATTAATTTAATATTAACATTTTAGATTAATATTTTATTTTAGATTAATATTATATATGTCATTTGGACTTGTATGGAGATTATATAAACATAGGAAAAAAACAAAAAAAACAAAAAAAAACAAAAATCAAAGCAAAAAAAAGAAATCAAAGCAAAAAAGAAATCAAAGCAAAAAAAAAATCAGAAAAAAATAAAAATATACATTAAATGAACGTTTGTCGAATTTCAATATTTTTAGCTTATGGTATGGCGCTTTATTGCATGGCGTCATTGTATTATTTTATCAGAACGCGCTCTGAAGGAACGCCATTTAAAGATTCGCTCTCTCCAAAACAAATCAAAATTAAGAAAGAATCTGTCAATGTCCGAAAAAATATATTTTATCAAGGTATTGGTGGCTCTTTGGTGTTATTATATTTTTTCAAACCATTCGAAAAATGTTTGTAATAAACTTAATATTGTTTTTATATTAAGTTTAGGAATAAACAACGGGATAAGAAGGTTTACTAGCTATACCGCAGCTGTTGTTGCGATTTCGCGCCATGTAAATATAACCTTTATCACCCCAATTTGAGCCCCAACTATTTTTCACAATCCAATAATCAGTTCCATTCGTTGTTGTGCCATACCCAACTACTAAGACGCCATGGTCCAGCATTTCTGGAGAACAATTGGGGTCATAGTAAACACCATTTTGGTAGAATTGGAAACTGGATTCTCCGGCATCAATAGCTACTGAAATGGGTCCAATATTAGCAACAGCCTTTTTAAGAGCGTTTTCACCACCAACAACATCCTTATAACCCGAAAAGGTAGCGGCGACATTTGATTTATTGAATTTACAAGGATTGTCTTGTGGTTGATAAGGATAAGACTCTTCTGTATCAATTCCGTGATTATTAATGACATACTCAAATGCACCATCCATCCAGCCACCATCGCAACCCGAATCTGTCCCATTTATATCACAATCTACAATTTGAGATTCACTTAGATTGACGAGATGTTTAGTTTTAAGAGCGTGTTGTCCTTCCATAGAACCTACGGCAGAAAATGCCCAACAAGAACCGCACTGCCCTTGATTTTTAATGGGAGTAACTACATGTTTATCGCGCCAATCAACCGCCGATGGCAGTGTAATATCTTCATCCTCTTCATAATAATCAGAAACCCAATCGGTATTGACAATTTTACTATTTTTACCATCGCGAATTCTCCAATTTCCATTATGTATATCGGAAAAGGAGTTTAATTCCATGATAAATTCGTTATCTTGTTCATTATAGTACTCGACGAAATTGCGGTTGTCTCTCCAATTGTTGAAATGATTTGAAATATCGAGTTCACCATATGTTTTATTATATTTCAAACGCCATTTATTAAAATTATGAATATCATGTTGTGTTGTAATATCATTTGTATGGTAACAGATAGGTTGTGTAATTGAAAATAAAAAGAAACATAATGTGTACATCTTATTGTTAAAAATAAATCGAATTCTTTAGATATATTTTTATAATATTTAATGGCGACGCTTTTGCGAACTTTTTTAAAAAGTTCTTTTAGAAAGTATCAGCCCGTTCTCTGACAATGATGCGGTTTTCTTGGTTTGCTATAGATAGTTCTTTCCAGATGTCACTTTGGCGTCTTTTTAAACGAAGGATTCGTTCAATGCCTTCTATTTGGCGTTTTTTTAAATCTATGGACTCTTTTTTAATGCATTTTTTTAATATTTTCAACATAAATCGACTTATTGAATTATTTATAATTTGAAATATTTTTATGATACCCCCTGTAACGCCGACAACTTCAAAAAGTTCCTCATTTCCAGTTGTTTTGTATAAATAATAATCCGCCAGAGCACCGGTTAAAAGTGAATTTGTTATAATTAAGACAATTTCCAATACAAGTTTAAATTTATTTTTAATTCGTTCATCAACATCATAATTTGGCAGCTTTTTTTCATCAATAAACAAATCTTGATAATACAAAGGTTTTGACGCGGTATAATACACCAACCAAGGAAAATTCCAAAAAATAATTAAAAATCCCAAAGTAAAAATTAAAGGCAAATAAACAAAATCTCTAAGCTCTGGTAAAATAGCCAGAGCAAATACCCCTATTAAAGGCAAAAAATATCGCCGTAAAGGTATTTTTTTACAACATTCTTTATTACAATATACGTTTTTTTTGCAACACATAATTAATCATTTTGACAGCATTTTAAGTAGTTTGTCAAATTGCTTAAACGCGATAATAAAACAATGTATGATAGCCATTTCTGAAGTTAAAATAGGTTTCATATTGTTCTGAAAATCGCCATTGTGTGTTTTTATTTATTTTTTCTCTCCAATTGAAAGGTTGCATTCTTGAAAAACTTTCCCCATCAAAGGCAAATTGTTTCTTATTGCATGTAATATAAGCGGAAGTATGTCTTTTTTTTGTGTCTCTTAAAACAGCGGCATCCAATTTGTATGTATATGTCACGCCTTGGTGTAACATTTCCAATTTCTTAACAATTTTAAATGTTTTGCCATCTTCGGCGTGTCTCCAAAGACAAATAATGTCAAAAGGACTACTTCTAGTATTATGATGACGATTAATAAATTGTTTGGAGTTATTATTTGTTTCATTTTTAACAATTATCATTGGTAATGTAGGCCCGTTTATGTATTTAAATAATTGCAAATAATAGTTCAAAGGGTTACCCGCTTGTCTTGTCTTAACGATGCCAAATTCTATTCTTGATTTGTTCCCTATAGCTTTTGCTATGTTTCTAATAATATCATTTGTATCCATAACGTCGGCTAATCGCATTGTATTATTGTTTTCAGAATATGGATGGAGAGAAGCTTCAATATATTTATTTAATAATAAAAAAGGTTTTTTAAGTTTTGATGGGATTTTTTCTCCTGTTGGGAAGACCCCGGTTATCATTGACATTCTAAAAAAACGAAAGAATTTTCTTGCTTTGTCGCTGATGAAAAACACCATGAAAAAACAATTAAACCAGCAATTATTTAGTGATTGTTTTGGTCCTATAACTTCTGCGCAATTAATTGGTTTTTTACTCAATAAATTGTTCAACATTGTTGTTTTTGCAATTTTACTGGCAAGTTTAACACATTTTTTTTTACCATTTTTCTGCATAACAAATAGTTCATCTTTTTCACATAATTGACTAGTCGCATATTTTGCGGGACTTATACTTTTGAGAGAGTCCATTAATCTATTTACATTTGGACTATATGAATGAGGGTCTTTGGGAATGATTATTTTGCCTTCTTTTTTAATAGATTTGCGCAGTTCTTTGATATCTTTGGGGGTATTATTTGGAATAATTTCTACTTTACCCGGTTGTTTTTTGGTTTGCTCCTTGGTTGGCGAGTAATTTGGACTGGTTGGCGAGTAATTTGGACTGGTTGGCGAGTAATTTGGACTGGTTGGCGAGTAATTTGGACTGGTTGGCAGGCGTTGTACAGGGAGCCGAAATACTTTTTTTTTGATTGAGTTGCGCAATTCTTTGGCATCTTGGGGAGTATTATTTGTAATAAGTTCTTCTTTATCAGTTTTCTTTGAAGTTTTCTTTGAAGTTTTCTTTGAAGTTTTCTTTGAAGTTTTCTTTGAAGTTTTCTTTGAAGTTTTATTCTTGGTATTTTTCAAAGATAATCTTTTTAATTTTAATTTAATACATCTACCAGTTAAAGAATTACATATTTTCATTTTTCTTTTACATTCTTCTTTTTTTAAGGAAGAGCATTTATTTTCTTTATTTTTTTTGGCAGTTTTGGCAGTTTTGGCAGTTTTGGCAGTTTTCTTTGCGATTTTAATTTTGCATTCGCATCTTGTTTTAACAAGTAGACCTTTTTCGCATTTAGGTGATTCATATTTGAAAGGCATTAATATATATATATTAAATAATTTAATATTTGCTTTTTGTATATGGACGAAGTAGTCACAAAAATAACAAATAGTGTTAAAAATATTAACACTGGTGAAACTGCTGTTAAAATAAGTAATATACCGGAAGTTAAAGTGCCCACGATGCCAAAAATATCCGTTAAAAGTACAGATTTCATGACTTTTATAAAAATATTTCTTATAATAACCATTTTGGCTCTTTTAGGATTTAATGTATTTACCTATTTAGCAAAAGGAACAGACATGATAACATATATTGTACAAGAGTATGGTTCATGGATACCTGAAAGTATTAAAAAAACGTTGAATTTAACAGAGAAAGGTACTAAATTAGGATTAGATGTTACTGCAGGAACTGTTGATAGTGCGGTAAATGTAATAGAGAAAACAGCCGGATTAAAAACACAAACACCAAGCGCTCAAAAAGGCTCTCAAAATAGTCAAAATTTAAGCAGAGCATTAAATGTGGGAAATAATACTATGTCTCCATCATCCAAGGCAGATTCGTCAGATAGTGAAATTCAAAAGGCTAAAAAACCAGGATGGTGTTATGTGGGTTCGGATAGAAAATTTCGTTCGTGTGTAAAAATAGGAGTTAATGACCAGTGTATGTCCGGTGACATTTTTCCTACAAAAGATATTTGCATTAATCCATCATTACGAGAATAATATCATTTTAAATTTAATGAAATTATTAGTTGGGATTTGTATCAGTTGGACCTGTTCTTGTATTATTTTCAAAGAACCAATTCAGTGATAAATATTTTGGGAAAATTTTAACATCATCTGTCATTGTCATATCTGGTCCTGCTGCAACAATGGTGTCAACTTCGGTGCCACTCAAAGCATAATCATGATACCATAAATCGGATAAAAATCCATCGAAACCACTTTCCATATTAACGTACACGTTGCCATAATTTTGTTTCGGGATACTGGCAAAAACATGTCTCAATGCGATTGTCCCGTTAATATAAACATCCATATTTTTGCCTTCAACTCGTATGGCCACATTTATCCATTTATTCAAAGGAATATCATTAATCTTAACTTCTTCCACAATATTTTTAAATGTGTTCATTACAACAACTAATGAATTTGAATCTGGGCTAATATATAATCCAGGTGCATGATTTGGACCATAAATACCTTGTGAGTGGGACTCATTTGTAGTCCCAATAGAATCACCTGGTCCACTTCCTTTATGAAAGATGTGTTTATATGAGCCACCTTTCTTTAAAGGTAAATCATTAATAAAAACCCATACTGTATAAGTGAATTCTATACCTTTATCTTGGTTTTTTGAGCGCATTATGGGTATAGAGTTAGAAAGACCGGGGTTTTGAGTAAAAATCAGCTGTTTCGTCCCATCTTTCATACCTGACACTATTTTTGGGCTTCTCGATGGTGATAAAAACCAAGTTAAAATCGAAGCACCCCATCTCAACAATAAAATAAAACCAATTAATACTAAAAATAAAAAAGCCACCTTTGCCACCAATGAATTAGAGTTTAAAAACTCTTTTGCTCCACTTCCTGTACCCGCTTGTCCAAATTGTCCTAAAGTGTTCGAACTATATGATTTAATTCCTTGAAGAAATCCTTGATTTGACATTACTATATATAATTATATATATATTTTTACATTTCAAAACTATTAACTTCAACATTATCTTCCAAGAAAGACATTTTAATTCTGTATTTACTGAACATACCAGACAACCAATTACCCGAACCGAACCCTTCTCTGTAAATAGCATAAGCTTCGCGTGGATTTATAGATTTGGATAAATATTTAAAATTGCTTGTATACCCGTTAAAACTTGATTTTTCATCACCACTGGAACTTGGTAAAATCAAATCTGTATTTAAACCTTGGACCCATGATGGCACAGCACTTAATAAACATGTTCTTACCAATTTACCATCTAAATAAAGGTCTAAAGCTTTGCCATTTAATGTCATAATAATATTTGCCCAAGATTGTAATGGTACACTTTCAACAGAACATGTCACCGGAGAAGAACTGCCTACATCTAATGAAATTTTTACATCATTTATAGTGGAATCGAATTTCATTTCTAAAGCATTGGATGTATCAGAATTTGGACGATAGAAAATATATTTTCCACCACTATTTGACCACTCGGTTACATAAACCCATATTGAAAATGTAAAATTTAATGAACCAGCGCCAGGTGTAATTGCAGATGAAGAAATAGTCACTTTTGATGCAGTGTCACGCATACCAACCAACATGGTACTTGAATTGCTGAAAAAATATAAATAAAGAATATAAAGTAAGATGACAACAAAAACTCCGATAATAATTTTATTCATGATATAATATAAAGTAAGAAATTATCTTAAAATATATTAAATAATAGGCGGATTTTTATTGACCAAACTATTGTATAATAAGGTCATTTTTGCTTTTGACACAGGTTGTGAAAAGTAAGTTACTGCTGAAACCGAACCACTTATTCCTTGCTGTTGACCTGCGGTAATAGAATCAATCGACATATATGGTATTACATTATTAACACTGGTTACTAATTTATTATTTATAAATATGTCTAAAGTGCTTCCGAAATAATTAATAAAAATATTATTCCATTTTTGCATTGGAAAATCATATGTTTTATATACTAAAGTATCAACAGGTTTGGTGTATTCTCCATCTTTGACTTGTGTATTCGAAATATCGGTTTGCACGTTAATTTTAAATAAATTTTTATCTGGGTTAAATAACATTGTTGGCTTTCCTGCATAGTCGAAAACCTTTGTATCTTTTGAATAACCCACACCATATTCGCTACCTTGTGGTAGTATGTAAACCCATAAACTTAACCCATAGTTATAATTGTATGGATTTTGAACCGAATGATTCCCCGAAGAAAGATTTTCAAATTGACCTAAATATTTTATTTTACTTATGTAATGCGGCTTATTGAGTAAAATGGTTGATTTATATGAGTCGTATTCGGTATCATTATTTAACTTTTCTGCTCTTTTTGTTAATTCGACAAACTTCTTTAATTTTATCATTATATTATCAATATTAGTTGGTTTATTACTTGTATCTTGTATCCATGTAACCATATTTGGTATGTTTTTGGGTGGTCCAATTACTATTTCAACAATTTTAGGTAAATAATCTGTTGGATGAAATGTATCCTTTTCTTTTAAATAAGTTAGTAAATCACTATTCCCTGCTTCATAAAGATTATTTTCATAAATGTGTTTCCACATTTCAATGCCACTTGCATCAATGTTTACTTGATAATTACCAGAATCCATTGGAATTTGTGTAGCTTTTTTAAATTCTTCCTTTGCATTATAAGCAGATTGATTTGCAGATTGTGTTCTTTTTTCTTTCGATAATGAACCTGTTCTTTTAAAGGGTGTCCAAAGATACAGCCATTTTCTAAACATGGGTAATAAAACATAAGCCAATAGGATGATTAATTCAATGACAAAAACAATGATTGTTGTTTTACTAATTGATAAATCATTTTCTTGGAACAAATAATACATCATGCATGGAATAACAAATATAATGTCAAAAATTAATCTTAGAATAGTATTACTTGTAATTGCTTCCAAAATTCTTGGATGCCCCATTAAATATTTAAATATCGCAAATAAAAGTCCTAATGCTAAAATAATTTGTATCATGGTAACGGCCATATTGATATTTTGAGTTAACAAATAAAATATACCCGAAAATAATAATACAATTATAAGAAAAGAAATTCCTCCTCTGAAAACCCACCGCCAAAACTCCTCCTCTCCCCCCCCAAAGCTTGGAAAGGAATTAATAAATAATTTACTATATAAAAGTAAACTTAAAAGAAACCAGAAAAAATTTATTGCTAATATCCCTGATTGAAATGGCAATTTTGATTTAATATCATTATAATTTTCAAAATATTTAATTGATAACCAACCATATAAAATAGCAATGATTGCTGAAAACAATATTCCTATGAATTTAAATATTGCATTTTTATTAGGAAACATTAATCTTAATCCGGTAAAAAAATTACCATCTCCTTTTCGAATCAAATTAAATAAAAACAATCCTAAAATTGATAATCCAGCCAAAATTCCTCTTGTCCCACCTCCGCCACCAGGGTTAGTAGAATCCATTTCAGATATTGACGCCAATGAATCAAAAACAGCAGTAATTAAAATAGCAAGCAAAGATGTTACACCTAAAGGAAGAAATGTTTTAATCCAAGATAAATCCAATATGTTTCCTCCATTAATCATAAAAGGTAAAATCATTAAAATGAGCAATCCAACAAATATGATTGGGGATAATATTTGCCACCATTTTGCTTTTGTTGTGAAAATAATAGGGAGTATTAATCCCAATACTGGGATAAATGGTGTTAAACTTCGATAATTTCCCCACATTTTTAAAGCAATAAATGGTATTAATGGTATTAATGCAAATATCCACCAAGAAGACACCCCTATACCGATAAGTATTAATGGTACATATACGGAAGCCATAATTAATATGGATATAATACTACTGGTTAGGCTTGTCCATCCTGTACTTCTTGCTATTTTTGGATATATTTTCAAAACAATATATCCAAGAGACAATCCTAATATTGTATAAAATAGCCCAATATAAACAGAATTCATCCTATTATAATTATAAGACATTTAATTATTGTAATTTGTCTTGCATGGTTTTCTCTCCATGACAATTTCTACATAAAGCTACTAAATTACTTACATGATTTGTTCCACCATATCTCAAATCTATTTTGTGGTCTACTTCAAAAGTGTGAGTTAATTGGCTTGCACATTTATTGCATTTCCATTGCTGTTGCGCCGCGACATATTTTTTTTTTGTTTCACTAACACTTCTTTTTGTGGTATTACCGCCCGAATTCATTTTACCCGAATTCATCATGCGGCGCATTTGGGGAGTGTTATCATTGTATGCCGTATAACCTTGGCTCAATGAATCAATTGTGTTTTTAGCATTTGTAAAATCAAAAATTGGTGACATAAGGTCTTTGGTATCTCTATCTACGGGCATGTATTTAATAAGTGCATTTGCGTGTTGAAGCATGGATTTTGAGCCAGTGGGATTTTTTCTTACAAGTAATAAGATTGAAAACCCTACAAAAGCAAACATAGACATTTTAATATATTTTTGATTGATTGTTAACATTTTTGTATATTTCCCATCATGATAGGTATTTACTACTAAAAATGCCGTAATAGCAAAAATCATTAATTGAGCTTTCATTTAATATATGTTTTTATAAAAAATCATATATAAAAAGTGTTTAAATAGGGTCTTAGTTAAGAAAACAAAGGGTATTGTTGTGTATGGGACCATGCCGTGTTTATGCCGGTGAAGTCGCCACCCATGGAGAAAAAATCAGTACCATTTGCGCCCTTTGCAAATTGCTTTTGAAGTGCCTGTGCGAATGCAGACAATTTCAACCATGTTCCGTTCATGGTATCCAAAGCGGTCGCAAAGAACATCGACTGGAAGTTCATACATTTTTCCGGGTTCCAATCGCTTAAGTTCTGATTGAAAGCTTGGGCATAATAAAACATAAAAAACATTGTAGTCACATTTTCAACGTTCCATTTGGAAATATCGGCGTTAAAAGTACTTTTGTTACAAAAGAGATGTGACATGTCGGTCACCAAAGAAGTGTTCCAGTCTTCAATCGGGCCATACCTTGCAACAACATCAGCTTTTAAAGTTCCACCAGCAATCCAATCATCAACAATTTTTCTTATTCCATTGTTTCTTTGGGTGTCGTTGTGCACCCACGTCGCGTTTGGAATGGCGTCGTATGTACGGACTGGTGTGATGTTTGCGCGGCTTCTAACAGCATTGCACAGAGCTCTTCTGCTGCGGAATTGACAATTCATAATACCAGCTTTGCCCCATTTTCCGTTTTTTACCGAATTTTGGATAACTTGGCGATGTCTTGGTCTTCTACTCATTATATATATTACTGAATATTCTTTTATTCCTCAATATCCATTTGATAAAAGAGTTTTTGGACAATGACCATTCTTGAGAAAATTATAATTGCGTTATTTTCCATATGAATATACAATTAATCCCAAAATAGCCAAAATGACTCCAAATTGTATATACTTTTTTCTTTCTTTATATGTTTGTTGTTCTCTTAATTCTTTTGGTTTATATTCTTCATAATATTTTTCTAAACTTTTATAAAAATCTATTTCTGGTTCTTCAATAGCTTTATTTAATTTGTTGTTCATAAAGTGGACCCATTTCATAAATGATATTCTAGAACTTAAGTATGGTGTAACAGGAAATTCATCTAAAAGATGAATGAAATGTTTGCCCAATGGATTATCTGGTAGAAATACTGGTATATTTTGAATAAAATCATAATATTTTTTGATTGAAACATCATTTGGATTTTTTGGATAAGAAATTGCAATTGTTTGCATGACAAATTGAAAATGTGGTAACCATACTTTAGAATCTAAACCCATTAATAGGAAATGATATAAAAACAAAGCAAAATGAACATATAAATGAGTAAATTCACATTTCAGTTTTGTAATAATTGTGGAAAACATGGACATTTATATAATAATTGCAAGAGACCAATTACAAGTAGTGGTATTATTGCATTTAGAAAAAATACAGGTAAATATGAATATTTGATGATTTGTAGAAAGGATAGTTTGGGTTATATTGATTTTTTACGTGGAAAATATCCTTTGTATGATAAGACATATATTTTAACATTAATTGACGAGATGACAAATGACGAAAAGCAAAGGCTTTTATCAAATGGATTCGATGTATTATGGACCAATTTATGGGGAGATTGTATTGGGTTGCAATATAGAGGAGAAGAGAAAAATGCAAAGAACAAATTCGCACAAATTATAAGAGGTATTCAGTTAGGACATGATAAAAGTTATAATTTAAATAGTATAATTTCCGAAAGTAAAACAAATTGGTCAACTCCAGAATGGGGTTTTCCAAAGGGGCGACGAAATTATCAAGAAAATGATTTATCGTGTGGTTTAAGAGAATTTGAGGAAGAAACTGGGTATGAGAAAAATAATATTTCCATTATTAAAAATATTTTACCATATGAAGAAATATTCATGGGTTCTAATTTAAAATCATATAAACATGTATATTTTTTAGGAGAAGTAAATTATAATGACAAACCAACAAATACATTTCAGAGAAGCGAAGTCAGTGATTTAAAATGGTTCAATTTAGAAGAATGTATTGAACATATTAGAAATTATAATTTAGAAAAAATAAAAATCATTGAAAAAATAGATAAAACATTGGAAAGATATAGATTAATATCCTAATAATATAACATGTCTTTAAAAGAAAAAACACCTGTTTCCAAACATACAAAACCAAAGATATACCCTCAGAAGATGAAACCTTTAAAAAAGATAAAAGGGAAATCAAAAAAGAAAAAAACAAAGGAAAAAACAAAGAAAAAAACATTAAATTGCGACGAATTAAAGAATGAATATAAAAGCGGGAAACTGAAAAATGATATTAATAATAAAGATTTTCAAAAACTTTTAAGATGCATGGAAAAAGAAAACGGAGATATATCAGAAGAATACACACACTTATATCCAAACCAATATGATGGTAAATTCAATGAAAAAATTGTTAAAAAAAAGGAATTTTACGATACAAAATATGATGCACACGAAGGTAAAGATTATGAGAATATTGAAGAATATACACAGAAAATATGCGATGCAATTGAATTTGAATTGGACCCTCATCAGATGTTTGTTAGGAATTATATGTCAAACCAAACTCCTTATAATGGTCTACTTTTATATCACGGATTGGGGACAGGTAAAACGTGTTCTGCTATTTCTGTATGCGAAGAAACGAGAACTTATATGCAGCAGATGGGGATATCTAAAAAAATAATTATAGTGGCTTCACCGGCTGTTCAAGAGAATTTCAAAATTCAATTATTCAATGAAAGAAAATTAAAGAAAATCAATGGGTTATGGAATATTAAAGCGTGTATTGGCAATAAATTTATCAAAGAGATAAATCCTATGAATATGAAGGGTTTGTCTAGAGTAAAAGTTGTGCGTCAAATTAAAAAGCTAATTCGACAATCTTATACATTTAAAGGCTATACTGAATTTTCAAATTATATTATGAAAGTTATGAACAAAACCATAACAAGAGATGACGACGAGAATGTTATAAAAAGGAAACAGAAAAGAACATTGAGAGCAGAATTTTCAAATAGAATGCTTGTAATTGATGAAGTGCATAATATAAGATTGAGCAAAGAAGGTAAAATTAAAAAAAGTTCTGAGAATTTGTCTGCTTTGGTGACATCGGCAAATAATTTGAAATTACTTTTATTATCTGCGACACCAATGTTTGATTCATATACTGAAATAATATGGATATTGAATCTTTTAAATTTGAATGATAAACGTTATCCGGTAGAATTAAATGAAGTTTTTACAGGAAAGGGAGATTTTAAAGAGGTAAAAGATAATATTGAGGGTGGTGAGGAATTATTAGTAAGAAAGGCACGTGGTTATATTTCATATGTTAGGGGTGAAAATCCGTTTTCTTTTCCATATAGAATTTGGCCAAAAATGGCCGGAAACAATGAATCTTTATTTGTGAAACAAGATGATGGTATTTTTAAATATCCACAAAAACAATTAAATGGGCGTGAAATTATTAGTCCAATCCAATTAATTGATTTAACATTGACAAATATTGGGAGTTATCAATCAGTCGCATATAATAAATTACTTCATTATTTGAAATACGATAAAGGGAAAAAACCTATTATATCTTCTGAATCCGATGGGATATCATTTACAGCATTAGAAGCACCATTGCAAATATTAAATATGGTGTATCCTCATGCTGAATTGGAAGATGAAAGTTTTGATGAAGAAATGTTTGGTTATATTTATGGTCAAAAAGGTTTAGCTAGAACAATGAAATACAATCCTAAAACAAAAAGAGAATTTGTGTATAAAGATGCGACAATGAAAAAATTTGGTAGAATATTTTCTCAAGAAAACATTGGTTTATATTCTGCAAAAATAGCATATATATGCGAAAAAATTTTAAATTCTGAAGGAATAATATTTGTATATTCGCAATATATTGATGGTGGCGCTATTCCTATTGCGTTAGCTTTGGAAGAAATGGGCATTACAAGATATGGTAATACAGGTTCTTTATTTAAAAAATCTCAAGTTCCGGCCATGAATGCTTTAACAAATAAACCGCGTGTTGCTGGAGAGAAGTTCGCGGCTGCTAAGTATATTATGATTACTGGTGATAAGAAACTAACATCAAATATTGAGAGAGAGATGGCGGCAGTTACAAATACGGAAAATACAAATGGGGAAAAGGTGAAGGTTGTTATTGTTTCTCGCGCTGGTTCCGAAGGTTTGGATTTTCAGAATATTCGCCAAATGCATATTTTAGACCCTTGGTATAATTTAAATCGTTCAGAACAGGTGATAGGTAGAGCTGTTCGTGGAAAAAGCCATTGCGCTTTACCTTACAATAAACGCAATGTTGAAATTTATTTATATGGCACACTTTTGAAGGATGAACTGATAGAAGCAGTAGATTTATATATTTATCGTTTGGCGGAGAGAAAAGCAATAAAAATAGCGAATGTTACGCGTATTTTAAAAGAAACGGCGACAGATTGTTTATTAAACAGAAAAGGTTTGGATTTTTCGGAATCAACAATAGCTGCTTTGGCCCCGGATAATAATATTGTGGAACAATTATTATCATCAAATAATAGGAAAATTCAATATACATTGGGAGATAAAGATAATAGTTTGATATGTGATTTTAAAAGATGTGAATATAAATGTAAACCAGAAATAGATTTACTGGAGGCGGAAATTAATAAAGATACGTATAACGAAACATTTATTGTCATGAATCTAGATAAAATTTTACAACGTATAAGAAACATTTTTAAAGAGAAATATATTTATAAGAAAAATGAATTATTGGCAGAAATAACAATGTTTAAATCTTATCCAATTGACCAAATTTACACGGCGTTAACATATTTAATAGATGATGAAAATGAATTTATTACTGATATGTTGGGAAGATTGGGACATTTGGTAAACATAGGAGATTATTATATGTTTCAACCAGTTGAAATAACAGATAAACAAATAAGCAGATATGAAAGAATTACCCCCATAACTTATAAACGAGATAAAATAACGTTTTCTTTATCTGAATTAAGCGAACCAATTGCTATTGATATGAATGGTATTATTAAGAAATTGAAGAAGGAATTAAGCAATTTGAAAACATTGGAAATTATAACCAAAGAAAATAAAAATAATTGGAGTATTATTTGTGCTTGGGCAATTGAGAATTTGGTAAAATATAATTTTGAAAAATTTAAGTTCAAGACGAAGAAGGATTGTAGAGATGAATTTTTAATGTTAAGTATGCATCATATAATTGATATTTTAAATTATGAAGAAAAAATATTACTATTGCGAAATATGAAAACATTGCATAAAGATATAGAGATTTATGTGAAATCATATTTTGACATATTTGCAGTAAAATCATCAAAATACACAGGTGTGATAGTGGCGAATTTTGCTAAAAAAAGCAAATTTGTAATTTTAACATTAAAATCAGGAGAATGGATATATGACGGCGCATCTATCGCAGGGGGATTAGGTAAAGCGACAATGGATAAATTTAAAGTGGAGATAGAAAAAATGAATAATAAAGTTGGTTTTATGGCACAGATTAAACGTTATGATACAACATTTAAAATTAAAAATATTAAATTAAGTAGTTCTGGAAGAACAAATAAAGGATCTGCTTGCAATAATAGCGTTGATAAAAAAGTATTAATCAGGAGTATAAATGAAATATTCACTTTATACGATGGAGAAAATAAATATAAAATGGGCGGAGAAAGTAAAAAAGGGTCAAGAACCATTGAAAATATTTATGGCGACGATGATATTTCACAATATCCCTATAAAATGGATAAATCTTCTGGCGAACAAAAGAAAATATTGGATAAAAAAAACAAAATTAAAATTAAAGCATTTCAGTTATGTATTGAACAAGAACTAATTTTCAGATATTTTGATAAAAAAAAAATAAATAAGAAGAAATGGTTCTTTTCTTTGGTGGAAAATATAATAAATAATATTGAAAAAGTAGGTAAATAAATTGAAATTGAAATTAAAGATAATATATTAATATATATATATTAATGTCCAAGGCTAGAATCAAACCAAACAATGTCAAAAAAAAAAGAGGAATGGGCATTTATATGAAAAACATAATTACTAGAAAAGTATATATACCATTTAATGCCATAGGACAAAATATTAAACAGAATATTGAGGAATATTTGAAAAAAGATATTGAAGGTAAATGTATCAATGAAGGGTATATTAGAAGAGATTCAATAAATATAATAAGTTATTCTGCTGGTGATATTATATCGGATACGGCGTTGTTTATTGTGATGTTAGAATGTTTAATATGTCGACCAGTGGAAGGTATGAGATTTAAAGCTGTTGCTAGAAATGTAACAAAGGCTGGTATTAAAGCTGAAATAAAAGAGAACATTTCACCCATGATTATATTTATAGCTCGCGACCACCATTATAAAAGTGTCGAATTTTCAAAAATAAAAGAAGGAGACGATATAAATATTAGAGTGATAGGGATTAGATATGAATTGAATGATGAATATATATCTATAATTGGAGAATTGGTAGAACAAAAAATAAAACTTAAAAAATTTAAACTTAAAAAATTTAAACCTAAAATAATTATCCAATAGAATGAAGTTTAAATAAAAACCATTATATGTAAAATATATGGGTGACAATCTAAAAAAAATTAGAGATATAATTGAAACAATGAATAAAATACAACAGGTGCACATATTAAAAATTTTAAAAGATAATAATATTGAATATAGTGAAAATAGCAATGGTATATTTGTTAATATGACGCTGTTAAATAATCAAACACTTGTCAGAATTAAAAATTTTATTAAATATGTACATTTACAAGAGAAGCAATTAGAAACATTTGAAGATATTAAGACAAAATACCATAACACTTATTATAAAGATAATAAAGAAAATCAAACATATTAGGTTAATATGGTTAGAAATAACAAAGTGAAATTTTCAACACAATCTTTTCAAAATTTCGTTTTTAATAAACGAAATATTGAACAAATATTAGATAACGTAATTTCAGAAAAAGTAAATAAATCTCCAACAAAAAACAAACCAGTAATTTCACAAATTAAACATAGTCTTTTAATTCCTAAATTTAAAAATGATTTGTTTTGGTGTTATTATATTATTAATAATGGTATTTCGTCATATGAAATGATTCATAATGATTTTAAGGAGTCAATAACTATTAAAATTGAGTTGATAAGTAAAGTTCGCGAAAACAAGGATTTGTTAAAAAAATATAAATGGAAAAAGTGTATTATTGAAGATGAATTGGCAAATTGTCCAATTATTTCATTGCAAACATTTTTTTGCATTTGTGCGATTAAAAATCATAATGTTTTGTATATCGATAATAACAAATTTTTCACATTGATTGAAGACCTTGATACATCTCAAAATTTAAATATTATTATTAAAAAAAATGATAGATTTTGTTTATTTATTGGTAGTAATGAAGAAAAAATGGGTGAATTGGAAAAATGTAGAAATGATTATTGGAGAATAGAGAATATATCCAAGCCTCTTCGTGGGATTTCTGCATATAAATTAAAGGATATTCAAAATATATGCAATAAGTTGGATATCAATATTTATAAGGAGAATAAACATCCAAAAAAGAAAAGTATTTTGTACCAAGAAATACGAGAACAATTATAAATTGAAATTGTATTAAAATAATCTCGCGTTTATTATATATTAATGTCCGAAGTAAAAACTCCAAATGAAAAATTAAGAGATTATTTAAATTTATATCTTGGATATCAAAACGATACCAGAGGAGATGAATTAGAAGTACGATTTGGAACAAAAAAACACATTACACAAATCCAATTTGATGATGTTATCGATAAATTAAAATCTGTTGGGTTTACTACTGAAAATCCACAGGGAAAATATCATATGAATGTTCAATCTGAATTTGTAGACCCTAGGTCTGGTCTGACGAAAATATCGAATGTTAGAACAGAGATAGCAGGTTTTAACAATATCCAACAATATTGTAAAACAAATACTTTGGATACTAAATTAAGAGCCATTACTTTTACTCAGAAAATTAGGAAAATGGTTGATGAAACATTTTTACAACCTATTGATTATCATGATTTTGGATTTCGGGTCAATTATAAAAAAGAAATTGCGTTAAAAACTTCATCTAGAATGGTAGTTAACACATTGGAAAATTGGAATGAAACAAAAAAAGTATTTCGTTTACTTAAAAGATTTACATTTTATAAAGACAACTTTCCTTTAAAAATAGATTGTAGTATTATTAAATCTTCCAATAGAAGAGGGAAACGTTTGGTTCCCGAATATAGAGTTGAAACGTCGGGTGTTTTTGAAAATCAACCATTATATGAAATCGAAATAGAAGTTTTAAAAAACGGGTTTCCAACATTTTTGGGTACCTCGGCGGAGAATATTTTGGAAAAAGATAATGTTTTAAGATTATTAAAAAAAACAATAAAATTCATTCTTTCAGGCTTGCAAAAATCCAATTTCCCCATTTCCATATCTGAACAAAATGGCGTATTGGATAATTACATGAATCTAATCCATCAAGGACAACGAGGCGAAGATAAAAGAGTTAGTAGTAGGAATTTTGTTGGCTTTTCTTCGGTTTCTTTAGAATTACAACATATAATACAACCTAGCGAAGATTCTGATATTCCAAATATTAGAGAACCATATACTGTTACGGAAAAGGCCGATGGAATGAGAAAACTATTGTATATTGATAAAGGTGGTAAGGTATATTTAATAGATGTGAATATGAACATTCAATTTACTGGCATGGTGTCTGGTAATCTTGATTATCATGAAAGTTTGCTGGATGGAGAACATGTGCTTCATGACAAAACGGGCAATTATATTAATTATTATATGGCATTTGATGCCTATTATATTGCCAGAAGAGATATAAGAAGTTTGCCATTGGCCGTAATTCCGGAAGGAAGTAAAAGCAATAAAACGCGCGCTGTCCATATGCATGATATTGTGAGTAATGCGGCATTTCAAGCAATAATTGGTGAAAGATTACCATTGACTATTCAAGAAAAAACATTTTATTTATCTAATTCTGAAGAAATTTTCCAAAATTGTAATGCTATATTAAGTAAAGTAAAGGATGGGTTATTTGTTTATGAAACAGATGGATTGATGTTCACACCATCTGATAAAGGTGTAGGGAGCAATACTATAAACGAAGTTTTACCGCCTAAAAAAATGACATGGGATAGGTCATTTAAGTGGAAACCTCCAGAATTTAATACTATTGATTTTTTGGTAACAACGCAAAAAACTGAATCTGGTGAAGATTTTGTTGGAAATATATTCCAGGAAGGTATATCGGTTGATAAATCTTCACAACTGACACAATATAAAACTCTTATTTTAAGAGTAGGGTTCAGTGAACGAATGCACGGATATCTTAATCCATGCGAAGATATTATTCAAGGTAATATTCCAGATCGCCATGATAGAGATAATAGGGATAAATATAAACCTGTTCCATTTTATCCAACTGAACCTAGACCAAATTACCCGGCTTATCTATGCAATATCGTATTGGAAGAAAGCGACGGAGTCAAATATATGTTGATAGAAGACCATAAAGAATCTTTTGAAGATGGTACAATTGTTGAATTTAGATTTGATGGGTTGAGAGAGCCAGGGTATCAATGGGTTCCTATCAGAGTTAGAAAAAAGAAAACGGCTGAATATAAAGCCGGTAAAAACAATTTTGGTAATGCTTATCATGTCGCGTCTAGTGTATGGCGTTCGATTCATAATCCTATTACCGAAAGAATGGTAAGAACAGGTGCGGATATTCCATCCGATTTAACCAACGATGACGTTTATTATAATAATAAAAAAAATAGTACAATAACACGTGCTCTTCGTGATTTTCACAATTTATTTGTAAAGCGAATACTTATATTAAATGTTTCAAATCGTGGAGATACATTAATGGACCAATCTGTCGGAAAAGGGGGTGATATTCCAAAATGGATAACAGCAAAATTATCTTTTGTATTTGGAATAGATATATCATTGGATAATATTGAAAATAGAATAAATGGCGTCTGTTCAAGATATCTAAATTATAGAAAAAAATGGAAAATAATGCCGGATGCCTTATTTGTAAGAGGTGATAGCGGTGAAAATATTCGCAGTGGAAGAGCATGTTTCACTGATAAAAATAGAGAAATTGTAAACGCCGTATTTGGAGAAGGACCCAAGGATGAAGTAAAATTAGGCCCAGGTGTATATAAACAATATGGCAAAGGTAAAGACGGGTTTGATATTATATCCAATCAATTTTCAATTCACTATTTCTTTGAAAATAAGACTAGGTTAAATGGATTTTTGAGAAACGTGAGCGAGTGTTGTAAAGTGGGTGGTCATTTTATTGGGACGAGTTACGATGGAACAAAAGTGTTCAGAGCATTGGAAAATAAAACACAAGGAGAAGGGATAAGAATTATGTCTGGTGAAAATAAAATGTGGGAAATAACCAAACAATATACAAGTGATGCTTTTGAAAACAACGAATCTTGCTTAGGCTATAAAATTGATGTTTATCAAGAATCTATTAATAAAGTTTTTCCAGAATATCTTGTTAATTATGACTATTTTATTGAATTGATAGAACAATATGGGTTCGTGCTTTTAACTTCCGTAGAATGTCAAGACATTGGATTAACTAAATCCATTGGTAACTTTGATTTATTATTCAACGAGATGCAAAAGATGGTAAAAAGCAGACAAATTAGAAAAACAGATATTGGTTCTGCTGTCAATATGAATACAGATGAAAAAAAAATATCATTCTTGAATAAATATTTTATATTCAAAAAAATAAGAGATGTGAATGCTGAAGAAATTGAAAAAAACCAATTAAATACAACTGAAACAAATGAAGTAATTGTCTCAGAAGAAAAAAAAGACGCACCAAAAAAAATCAAAAAAATGGGAAAATTAAAACTTTCGCAAGATAAAAAAGCCTCAAAATTGAAGAAACTTAAAAAAATAAAACTGAAAAAGGAACCCTAAAAAGGAGTCCTAAAAGGAGCCTAATAAATATTATTGAATAACTCTATTTGCAAAATTGATATAAAAATATAAAAGATATTTATATTAATATTAATGTCATATTATACATTGCCTAAAATAACAGCAAACATATATCCGCATAATTTAAAAGTCGAATTTAAAGCTAAGAATGATATCTATATAAGCAAAACATTTTCCACATATTTAAATCAGGTTAAAAAAAAAATTTCATTGCATTTTAATAGATGGGATAATGTTAAAAAATATACAAACCCATTTGAATATATACATACAACTTATCCAGGTGGCAAGAACCCTGTTAGTAAGTTAAAACCACTTTCAAGAGCATTTTTTAAATTTATTGAAATTGCTGGCGTATTTGATATTTTTGAAAAATTTAATAATAGAAAAATAAACACCTTCCATTTAGCTGAAGGACCAGGTGGTTTTATAGAAGCTACACAATTATTGAGAATGGATAGCAATGATAAATATTATGGGATGACATTAATTGATGAGAATAATAAAAATATCCCTGGATGGAAAAAAAGCCAATTATTTCTTGACAAACATCCAAATATTCATATTGAAAAGGGGACCGATAATACAGGAGATATGTACAATCCTTTAAATTTTAAATATTGCGTTGAAAAATATAAAAATAGCATGGATATTATAACCGGTGATGGAGGATTTGATTTTTCTGTCGATTTTAATAAACAGGAAGAGCTAGCGTTTCGTTTAATATTGTCTCAAGTTGCATATGCTATTGCAATGCAAAAAAAAGGAGGTCATTTTATTTTGAAATATTTTGATAGTTTTATGAAGTCGTCTGTAGATATATTGTATATTTTATCATCTTTATATAACGAGGTTCATATATATAAACCACAAACTAGTCGATATGCTAATTCAGAAAAATATATTATATGTATGGATTTTAAATGTACTGATACAACCGGTTTGTCTAAAAAATTTTATAATATTATAAGTGTTTTAAACACGAATGTTTTAGAAAATACAAATATTTCCACAATTTTTAACGTCCCTATAAATCACAAATTCAAAATGAAAATTACTGAAATAAATGCTATTTTGGGACAACAACAAATTGATAATATATTAACTACACTTAGGTTTATCGAAAATAAAGAAAGAAAAAATGAAAAATTACAAAATCTATCAACTAAAAATATTCAAAAATGTGTAAATTGGTGTATTAAATATAAAATACCCTATTATAAAAATATGTCAACGGGTAATATTTTCTTATCTAAAAATAAAACATATAATAATTTTGTAAAATAATTGTAAATTGTAAATAAATTGTAATAAATTGTAATAAATTAAAATTTTTCCGTTTCCAATTTCAACCAAACATTTTCCCTAATCGATATTGCAAGCAATCCTTTGATTCTGCGATTGATTTCAGGAAATGGTATATTAATCTTTATTCTGTTTCCTTCTGCAATATATTCTTTGAATTTTGTATATAATTTCTGAACCGGTTCATATTTAATATTTAATCCAAATTCACTTAATTGTTTCAATATATTTTTAACTTCTTCTTGTCTTTGCTCCTTGGTTCTATACACAATTCGTTTCTTGGATTTTTTTTCTTTTGACATTTACATTTATTTATATATTATATTTAAATGTAAATTATGATGAATAACATTTTATTGGTACCCTAATTATAAAAGCTCCAAAGTTACCAGACTTACCTGCTTGGGATTCGGTTGTGGAATTTGTAAATCCTCCCTGGCCTCCTTGTCCATAATAATGGTGGGGTTCAGGGTCGCCTGCAACAACCATGTCACTACTTTCTTTCGCCTGTTGTCCAAAGCCTCCTTTTCCTCCTTTACCAAATCCATGAATACCATCGAAAGCAAAATACGAAATAACATCAGCAAATCCCTCCAATAAGTCGCCATACGTGCAGTTGTTGCAGGGCAAACCATCTCCACCATTCCCCGCGTCCATTATATCCCCCTTTACTCCCGCTTCCCCGGCTCCTCCGGCTCCCCCACCTCCTGCGGCGGAGAATATTTGTGCCGTCGAGTAGTCAGAAACAAACAGGTGTCCTCCGTCACCCCCACCCCCACTACCGATACCACCACTGGAATCAAAAACAACACTTATTCCTTTTATACCACCTCGTGTGTTAACGATAGATGTAGATGTTCCACTTGCATCCTTTCCATCTTCGCCAGGGGATGCGGTATCGTTTGTCCAACCACTTAGTTTTGTTGAACTATCACCAATAATGATATTTGATTTGGTTATACTACTACCTTGTGCAAATGTACCATATTTTACTTCTCCTGCCCCTCCTCCACCTCCCCCAAGAGGGACGGAGCTTCCAACAAGAAATTTTACCCTTTTCCCCGTGCCACCATTTCCGCCAGGACCAATAATAAGGTAATATAAATCAGTCCCAAATATTATATTTTTCGGATTTGAGTTGAAAAAAGAATGTGTTGTACTTGTATATACATAATATTTGAATTGTTCATAAACTTTTAAATACGCGTGACCATTGAACAAATCGTCAATATCATTATTTCCAATTCCTATTTTTAATTCTTTTCCACATGTTACTAGCTCAGACTGGAAGATATTTTCATTTAAAAGAACTTGAGCTACTATAGATACATTATATATACCACTATTTTTATTATGACTTATATCCACTTCAAAAGTATGTTCCAGGGTAGTGTGTGGTGAGTGGTTGTGGAAGTAAGTGGTAGTGTTGGTGGTAGTGTTGGTGGTAGTGGTGTTGGTAAGTTTGACCATGTATCCAAATTCAACACCTTCGATAATTTGTTTACCAATATTGTTAAATAACCCGGTCCAATCTGAATCGGTCCATGTAACCTTTATAAAAGCTTGGTGTGTGTAGATATTATTCCCGAAATAACACTCCACATTCTTTGGTTCCGAGGGTTCGAGTGGATATCTAATATTTGTATTTAATGACGGGTCAGTGTTATTTCCAATTGTAAAATGTGTTTGTGCTTTTACAGAAACAAGTGCATTTTTATTGCGCAATTCTGCCGGCACATCATTAGATCCAATTTCTATAGATGATGCATCAATCGTACCAACATCAATTTGCGTGTTGCTTTCTCCCCCAACTAAAATCAAACCAACATTATATGATACATCAATTGCATGTGGTTTATTCGCATCAGGCCATGAAAGGTTAAATGTAGCTGGCGATTTGTTGGAGTCGATATTAACATTAATTTTATCAACGGTGGCCCAATAAGCAGGACCAGTTATATTCGATGATAAATCATAATCAAGTGCATTTCCATATTTCAATCTGAAAAAATGTTGTATATCCGTGAAATCTGTTGTTACGTTGTCGAGTGTAATTTTGTCGAGTGTAATTTTGGTTTGTCCATCGTTTAAAAAATTGTTAACGTTAAAAGAACTACTAACATTCTTGAAATTTGGATCTGTGCTATATTCCAAATTATATGATATATCATGACCTGTATATATTAGTTTGGTCCATTCGAACTCATACTTAACTCCTCCTGAGTAGTTCACTCTTTTTCCAGTAAAATCTTTAATATCACCTGCCACTTTCTTGACATCAACAACTATTTTATCCGACCATTCACTTTCCGACCAATCTGTTTTTAGGTTATTATTGACTACGCGTATTTGATAACAATTTTTTCCTAATGGAGGTTCTTTTATTGTAAGTTTTTTTTCGGTGGTCGTCGTCTGGTGTATATAATTTCCAGAAATTTCGTAATATTTTATATCCCTACCTCCGTTAGTTATAATATCACGATAGCTGTTGGACCAATCAAGCGTAACCTTTTCTGTGTTTTTATTGTAATTCCCCGAAAAATCTGTCACACCAAGTGGTTTTGCATATGGTATATATATTGGTGACCACCACACACTTTTATAATGACATTTACTTTCAAATGTCAAAGATATTTGTATTGGTGTACCAATTTTTACTTCTGTTAAGAAATTTTGATTCATAACATTCAACTGATTTGGAGTTTGTTTATTTCCATTCATGGAGATATCCACGATAGTCCCGGAGAAATCTTGTAGTGTTTGTCCTATTTTTTCTCCAAAATCAAAGGACCAACTATTGGAAATATCAACAAAAGAAATATTTCTGCGTGCCCCTTGTGTAAATTGATTAAGTGTAATATTCTGATAACTAGGATTATTAGGAAATGTTACGGAAATTTTTTTACTAGGGCCTGATTTATAGTTTTTTTTGTTCCAAGTTGTTAATGTAAAATAATATGTTTCTCCTTTTTTATTATGTATATCTTCAAATGGATTATTTTCTATTTTATCTAATTGTATACTTTGTTCAAATGTCGATGTTACGGGTATAATAGCAGAACTTATATCGGTCGAATCATATTTATGCCATTTTAATATATATCCACTTATATCAGATAGTCCTTTATGTAAAGGTGGGTGCCATAACAATTGATAATTACTAGATTTACATCCATTGTTTTTTATGTGTTTTCCGATACGCGTTGGATTATCTGGAGTAAAATTAATGGCTTTGTGTTTAGTGCTTCCGGTTAAACCATATCCAGAAGAATTTTTACCTGTTATATCAAACCAAATAATCCCGCTTTTTATATGAATATTATTATTATTATTAATATTTCCATCATTGATGAGATATGAGAAATCAGAACCATCAGTAGTAGTGTCTGTTGCAGACACTGATATGGTACCATTTGATATAGGGTAGTGTGCAGGTAGTGTGCAGGTAGTGTGCATGTGCATATTCGAATATTTTATTCTCCAGTTTGTAATTTCACTCCCACCATTTCTTTCTGGGTTTCCCCATTTTAATGTTATACGGCCACAATCATTCCAAGATAAGTCTGCAGATGTGGGAGCAGATGGGCCAGTCTTTAAAGATATATTACGTTTACATGTCCACGGCCCATGTCCATAAAAACTTTCTGTTCTAACCCTAACATCATATGTTCCACGTTTAAAATATTGCTTCAACGAAGCAAGGTCTTCTGGAAAATGATATGTATAAGATTTTTGATTTGCTTCTACTATAGCTGAGGACTCTTTCGCTTCTACTGCTGTGGTGGCCACATCAGACGGAAAAATTTCTATTGTATAGCTATCCACTTTTGCGCCACATGGGATATCCCCGTCTTTCCAATATATAGTAAAAGAATAATCTTCTGATATTACAGAAGTAATTATAACAGGTCGTTGATTTTTACCATTTACTCTTCGAGTTTGCGCTTTCATACGAGTTTGATATTTAAGTCTATTAATGCGAGACCCGCCCGAAACTCCTCCTTGTTGATTGAATTTTCGGTTACTTCGCTTGTATATGGTAACGCAATGAGCCTTTGGGATTTTGCAAGAAGTGCATACATCATTTACAAAACTACAATTATTACATTTCTTAAACATATTTTTTTCGTTCTTTACTAAATTATTGGAGAGAAAAAAATCCTGTTGTTCTGCTGTAGCACAACGCCGTGTTAAGTATTGATTTGTACTATAATTATAGGATTCATCTATGCACCCATTCTTATTTTGAATACGTTTAATTCTCGGATTATAACAAACATCTGGATTGGTCATGCAAGATTTTGCATAATTGTCTATGTAAACATCTTTCGGGTCATTTTCTAACACATCGGGGCACGTGATGGTTGCATAAAATTCAAAAGTTTGAATATTATCAGCACCATATTTAATACTATCCATAATATTATTAAATATTTTGGAATTCTCTCCATTAAAATTCCAGTACCCATACCATATACCCCCAAAATTATACTGGCCCGTTTTTTGGGACCATGGAAAAGAAAGCGTATAACCATTTTTTTTAATTACAAGAGTTAAACTTTTAAAATTAGATAAATTTTCAATGGGATCACTTTCACGCAAACCGATGTTGGCGGAAACATTTTTATCCGTTGTAAGCATATTGTAGCGACTAAGATTAATTGATTTAATTCTACATTCGCCAAATTTTTTAGAAGAAATATTTGTGTCTGAATAATCGGCATTATATCCCATATATTCACTATTTATCCCACCTTTTGAGCCATAATTTAAAAAATAACCATCTGAACGTTGTGGATAAGGAATTCCTTGATATTCCACGATAGAAGATTTATCGATACTTATGATGGATGAAGCTAAAATTTGACTACAACTTTCCAAATGTATCCTGTGGCCTAAAATAGGATTTCGATAATGTGCGAATTTATTGCATTCTTTTTTCTGCACAATTTCATATTCATTATTCCACTTACTAACTACCTTTGAATACGACGTACTATCAGTGCTGGTGTAAATATATTTACTATTGGGTGATACCGCTACGTTCACTACATCATCAAGATTATTTGTAGCAATTGTAACTTTTTGATTCGATAATATGCCAGTGGGAGGGTATCGATTCCAATGAACGATAGTCTTAGAACCAGAAAACACAGCATATACCTTATTTCCATCAGGTGACACTGCCACATCTTGTGGATTATTAAGATTAATAGGGTCAATGATTTCTATTTGGTTGGTTAACGCACCACTAGAAATTAGAATATTGCGATCCCAGTAAACAATAGAATGAGAATTTTTACCTACAGCGTACACGTGTTTCCCGTTTGGTGATATTTTTACACTTACTGGAAAATTTAAATTAATAGGATCGGTAACACTCCCCGCTAATGTTAGTGCTCCAGTACTTTGGTCTCTTGCATACCACCTAATGCTATTAGTGGTAGAAACTGCAACGTAGATATGATATCCTGAATATAAGTAACTTGGCATTGCCAAATCATAAACTCCACCAAGGTCCACATTATTAACAATACTCACCAGGTTGCTTAGCATGCCCGTGGCGGTGTTCCGTGTCCAGTAGCTAATGGAATTAGAGTCGGAGGCAACGACGTAAACAAATTTTCCATCAGGTGATAATATCACGTTGCGAACACCATTGAGATGCGCTGGGTCAGTTAATAGTATATAAGGGGTCTGTAAGTCACCTGTGGTTGTGTTGCGAGTCGCGAAGCTTATTGAAGCTTGGTCTTTTGCAACAATGTACATATCTCTCCCCGAAGGATCTAATGCCATATTGTATGCGCCAAGGAGATTTGTGTTATCGGTTAACATTCTTTTATTACTAAACGTACCATCGATATCGTTAATATCCCAATATGTGATAGAGTTGTTCTGACCTCCGTTGGTGGTACCAGCAATATAAATATTCTTCCCATCTGGCGATATAATCATACCATATGAATTGCTGTTGTTGTTGGTAAACCAGATGGTATCCTCATCTCCTATTGTTAAAGTGCTATTCTTATAATTAACTTGGTAAGAAGTTTTTTCACAACAACAACTATCCAAATAAGTATTTTTATTGACATATTGCTTCGTTTTCGATGTCCCGTTAAAGGTAGACCTTTTTATATTTCCATTACTATCTGTTCGTGGTTTGGTCCTTCTTTGTTTTATACTTCGCATTTATATAAAACAAAGATAATACAATCTTTAATATAATGAATTGTTAAATGAATTGCCAAATTACCAAATTACCAAATTACCAAATAATATTTGGAATATCATTTGTTCTATTTTTCATATATTTATATAAATCCCAGAATTCGATGGACTCTTTATTTCCACAAATTGCATTGTGAATTTTTTTAGCCCTTTCTTCTGGTTGCATTTTATTTAAATTTTCAATAGAACTATTAATTGACTGGATTTGTTTTTCTTGGGATGTGGTTATATTTTTAATGTTTTCTTCAGCATTTTTTTGAAGTTTTTTAATGTTTCTTTCTAAATCAGATTGGATTTTCTCTTTTTCAAATTCCATATTAGTTGAAATTTCACGTTTATTATTCTCTAGTTCTCGAATATTATTATCAACATGAAGTGTTGCAATATGCCCCATCAATTCACCATCTTCTATCGAATGTGTACCATCAGTATCCAATTTGTCAAAAAGTTGCAGAATTTTTTTCCATACTTCAACAGAACAATCCTCCGGTTTTATAAGTTTTAAAGATT
>Ga0209091_10000626_pt1 | contig 33316 bp, 31 predicted proteins | sample ArcticOcean_MG_C_6_FD_187438 | JGI IMG/M metagenome (GOLD analysis project Ga0209091, IMG submission 187438) | Marine microbial communities from western Arctic Ocean - ArcticOcean_MG_CB8_128 (SPAdes) (version 2) | ecosystem: Environmental > Aquatic > Marine > Oceanic | place: Arctic Ocean...
CAGCAACAGGAGCTTCTTCAGCAGCTTTTTCGGCAGCAGCTTTTTCGGCAGCAGCTTCTTCAGCAGCTTTTTCGGCAGCTTTTTCTTCTGCTTCTTTTGCTAATCTTGCTTCAACAGCAGCTTTTTTAGCATCAGATTTTGCTTTCTTAGCATCTAATTTAGCTTGAAGATCTTCAGGGCTTAATTTTGCTTCTTTAACCAATGTTTGAACTCTTTCACTTAATTGAGCTCCTTTAGAGACCCATTCACTAATTTTATCAAGATCAACTCTTAATCTTTCCTCTTGCCCTCTAGCAGAAGGATTAAAAAAACCTAATCTTTCAATGAATGATCCATCGCGAGGACGTCTTTCATCTGCGACAGTGATAAAGTAATAAGGGTTCTTTTTTGCCCCACTTCTTGCCAATCTTATAATTACCATATTTGTTTTATATATTCTAATGTTAAAAAAGATGTGTATTTTAGGTTAACCTTGATAATATTGATAGTATTAATATGCAAAGTTTTAATTAACCCTATTTTTTTATGAATTTTATAACCCAGGTAACTATATCTATAGTGATATATTTTTTATTGAGAATCTCAATTAAGAGAAGCTCGTCCCTGTATATTGCTTCTGCTATAGCAATGCTGTCATATATTACATTATATTTATCTGTATTTAATACTATAACTCTCCTACCCACTATTCATTTTTTAGTCACGGGTTTAAGTTTAATAATTCTATTTATTGCTTACTATGAAATATTAATTCTTGAAAAAAATGTTTTAAAAATTAAAAAAGGTGAATTTGATACATCAAAACCCTTCTCAATAGAAAGAACTTATAAACTAGTTTTCAAAATTCTAGGTGTTGGTTTGCTGTTCTTGTCTCTCGCTCTTATTTCTGGATTTAGCATTCAGTCTATATTTACAGCAAACTTAATATTAAAAACATCATTCACCATGGTTGCTTGGTTTATATATTTAATAACTCTTATTGGAATTAAGTATTTTAATTTTTCAATCAAATACACCGTTAGGGGTTTGTTTATTTCAATGTGGGCGGTTCTGTTTGCTTATATTGCTAGTCCATTTCTAATATAATTATTTGATGCAAGAAGAACCTTCGTTATTTATTTTACTATCCTCTGTTATTGGGCTTTTGATATTGAGTGCTTTTTTCTCAGGCTCTGAAACTGGAATGATGGCTGCAAATAAAATTAAATTAAAAAACCTCTCAAAAAAATCGCATAAAGGAGCTAAAAGATCCTTAGAGCTGCTTAAAAAACCTGATCTACTCTTGTCTACGATATTAGTTGGAAATAACTTTGCTAATATTCTAGCCTCCGCACTAGTAACAATTATTATGATTGAGTTCTTTGGTGGAAGTATTTTAATAGGATCAGTAATACTTACTATATTGATATTAATATTTTCAGAAATAACTCCTAAAACAATGGCGGCAATAAAGCCAGAGAGCTTTGCAACCAGGTCCTCATTCTTATTAAAGATCATACTTATTATTTTTAGGCCTTTAATCGTTATAACAAATTTAATAAGTTCTAGTATTTTAAAAATATTTAATCTAAACGCAAAAGACGCCGGTGATAACGATAATTTAAATACACAAGAATTAAAAACATTGCTTGATGAGTCAGGCACTCTAATTCCGAAACAATACAGAGGAATGCTCTCATCGATTCTAGGTATGGAAGAATTGGTAGTTGAAGATATTATGATCCCTACTTCTGAGATTATTGGAATTGATTTAGATCAAAGTCCTGAAATGGCAAAAAATATTATTGAGTCTACTCAGTATTCAAAACTTCCAGTTTTTAAAGGCTCTATTGACAATATAGAAGGCATTCTTCATTTAAAAGATTCGCATTCATTCTTGGATGCTTTTGAGGACGGAGATGAAGTTAAGGTCTTTTTACTCGATAATTATTTTGTATCTCAATCAACGGCACTTATGATTCAGTTAAGAGAATTTCAATTGAATGATGCGAATATTGCTCTAGTGGTTGACGAGTATGGTGAAATTGAAGGTCTTATTTCAATAGAGGATATTTTTAAAGAGATTGTAGGTAAATTTGGAAGTTCTAAAACAGAACTTGAGAAAGAGTTTATAAAACTAAAGGATGGTTCTATCGTCACAGATGGTAATTCAAGAATAAGGGACTTAAATAACTTCAAAGACTGGTCAATTTCTGAAGAAAATTCTAAAACTATTAATGGTTTAATTACAGAACATTTGGATCAGATACCACAAGCAAATCTTTGTGTTGAAATAGGAGTCTATAGATTTGAGATTTTAGAAATTGACGATAACTCCATAACAAAAATAAAAATAAAAAAAGGAGCATAAGCTCCTTTTTTTTATTCAAAATTTCAATTACATACTGCTTACTATAATTTTAAAAGCTACTGCTAGAACAAATGAAGAGACGATAACTGAACGCACAGAAGTAATAGCCGGTAACATTTTTCCCCATATAGCATTAGCTTGAATTATAAAAATTATAGCTAAGCCAACCAATAAGTTAGTATTAGTAATACCCCATTCTGGATGAGCCATTAAATTTGAAGGAACACTTCCATGAGCTGAATAAACCATAAGCATCAACATTGGTACTGAGAAAAGTGTATTAGTCCTTGATGCTAGAGCTGCTTTTGGTCCAGCTACAGATGCATCACCTTCTTTTAATCCAAGAACAATCTTCTGATTAGGCCAAATAATTCCCCAAACATTTAACAACATTAAGATACCCATTGTTGAACCAAGAATAATCTCTGTGCCTATTCTTACTGAGATTTGATGAAGAAGTATTACTCCTGTTAAGAAAGTAAATAAAGCAGCCCACCTGAACCACCATAAAGCGTTGGGTGCTAATTTTTTAAACACGTCTGCTTTAGCATCAGGATCTGCAATTTTTACGTACTCGCCCTGAATAAAATTAAAGTAATAAAGTAAGCCTATCCATGTAATTCCAAAAAGAATATGAAAAGCTCTAAAAAATGCCTGATCAGTTAAAATGTCCATTTTGTTCCCTGTGTAAATATGAATGTTTATATTAAGTTAATTCGTAAGTAAAATCTAATTAAAAAAAATGGGGCTAAAAGCCCCATTTTTTATTAAACACAAAATTACATCATTCCGCCCATTCCGCCCATTCCGCCCATATCAGGCATTGGAGGCATAGGTGAGTCGTCTTTAGGGATGTCAGTTACCATTGCTTCAGTAGTGATCATCATTCCAGCAACAGATCCTGCGGCTTGTAATGCTGTTCTAGTTACCTTGGCAGGATCAAGAATTCCCATCTCGATCATGTCACCGTATTCACCAGTAGCTGCATTAAAACCATAAGCTCCTGATCCTTCTTTAACATTAGCAACAATAACTGATGACTCTTCACCAGCATTTGCCACTATCTGTCTTAAAGGTGCTTCAAAAGCTTTTCTAGCAATATTAATTCCAACGTTCTGATCTTCGTTGTCACCAGTAATTTTTTCTAAAGCTTCTAGAGATCTAATTAGAGCAGAACCACCACCAGCAACAACGCCCTCTTCAACTGCAGCTCTTGTTGAATGCAATGCATCCTCAACTCTAGCTTTTTTCTCTTTCATCTCGACCTCAGAACCAGCTCCAACTTTAATTACAGCGACTCCTCCGGCTAATTTAGCAACCCTTTCTTGAAGTTTTTCTTTATCGTAATCTGATGAAGTTTCTTCAATCTGAGACCTAATTTGATTAACTCTTGCTGCGATTGCTTTCTCGTCTCCCGAGCCATCAATAATTGTCGCGCTGTCTTTGTTCAAGACAACTCTTTTTGCTGTTCCTAGGTCCTCAACGGTAGCTCCTTCCAAGGAAAGGCCAACTTCTTCAGAGACAACAGTTCCACCAGTTAATATAGCGATATCTTCAAGCATAGCTTTTCTTCTGTCACCAAAACCTGGTGCCTTACATGCTGCAGCTTTAACAATTCCTCTTAAATTATTTACAACGAGTGTTGCTAATGCTTCACCTTCAATGTCTTCAGCAATTATTAGAAGAGGTCTTCCAGCTTTTGCTACTGACTCGAGAAGAGGTAGTAAATCTCTGATGTTTGATATTTTTTTATCAAATAAAAGTATTAATGGTGATTCAAGTTCAACAGTCATACTGTCCTGGTTTGTTATGAAATATGGTGAAAGGTATCCTCTATCAAACTGCATGCCTTCAACAACATCAAGTTCATTTTCTATTCCGCTTCCCTCTTCCACAGTTATAACACCTTCTTTGCCTACTTTTTCCATAGCTTCAGCAATTATTTCGCCAACCGCTTCATCGCCATTTGCAGAAATAGTTCCCACTTGAGCAATGGCTTTGTTATCAGTACAAGGCACACTTAAGTTTTTAACATGATCAACAGCAGCAGATACTGCTTTATCAATGCCTCTTTTTAGATCCATTGGGTTCATTCCAGCAGCGACGGCCTTATTGCCCTCATTAACAATTGATTGAGCAAGAACTGTAGCAGTAGTTGTTCCATCACCAGCCTCGTCAGAGGTTTGTGAGGCTACTTGCTTAAGCATTTGAGCACCCATATTTTCAAATTTATTTTCTAGCTCTATTTCTTTTGCAACTGATACACCGTCTTTAGTTACAGTTGGGGCTCCAAAAGATTTATCAAGAACTACATTTCTTCCCTTAGGCCCTAAAGTTACTTTTACGGCATCTGCCAAAATATTTACACCTTTAAGCATCTGAGCTCTAGCACTATCACCAAACTTTACATCTTTAGCTGACATTTATTTCTCCTTTTATATATATTTAAATTTATTCAATAACGCCGAAAATATCACTCTCACTTAAAATGAGATAATCTTCGCCATCTAGTTTGACTTCGTTTCCGCCATATTGACCGAATATTACTGTATCTCCAGCTTTAACGTTAACTGGTACTAAGTCTCCAGATTCTAATTTTTTTCCTGGTCCAACTGCTATAACTTCTCCTTGAGAAGGTTTTTCTTTTGCAGCTGCTGAAAGGATAATCCCGCCAGACGATGTTTCATCTTCTTCAGTTCTTTTAACAAGAACTTTGTCATGTAAAGGTCTTAATTTCATTTATTTCTCCGTTGATGGTGCAATTTAATAAACAGTTTTTACTAAATTAAATAAGTTAGGGATTAGTTATGGGCTAAATCTTATAAATCAATGGTCTAGATAGCTTTTTTTATTCTAAAAAATCCGAACGCAATTGTAACTCCTATTAGGTCAGCAAGTAAGTCGTTTATTTCAAAGTATCTATAAGGTAGGAAAGTTTGTGCTATTTCGATTAGCAATCCATAAGAAATAAGAAGAATAAACAAATATATTTTATCTATCTCAAACTTAGATAAAATAGAGATTATAGCTAAATATAAAAAAGCGATTATATGAAGGAGCTTGTCGTTGAATGAAGGCGCTCCTAGATCTGAAAGAGGGGCAATGCTCAAAATCATTATTCCGAGTATTGAGCTTGCAAAAAGAAGCCTATATAGATTTGTCATTGATGAAGAAATTTTTATTAACCATTATAAATATAATTGAAGGCACTGTTAGCAACGATGTGAATAAATAGAAGTACATCCACCCATAATTTAAATTGGACATCTCTTGAAAATAACTTGCTAGTAAACCTGAAAACCCTCCAAAAAACTTTCCAGGAAGCATCATAAAGGATGTTAAAAGAGCATATTGAACTGCCGTATATTTTTTTGAGACCATACTGGTTAAAAATGTAATATTGACTGTTCCTACAATGCCAGCGGCAATGCTATCGAGTCCCACTATTAAACTTAACTTTAAGGGCATTTTAATTGAGCCAAGTAAAATGTACTCTTCTTGAGAAATTGCCACGTAAGAGAAACAGGCATTAGTCATCATTACTAAAAATGCCCCAGTTAGAAGTGAGTAATATAAACCAATTTTTTTTATAAGAATGCCACCAAGAAAAACTCCGATTACTGATGCAATTAAAGCAACTATTTTTACAACACTTCCTATTTCAGTTAGTGAGTACCCCATATCTAAGTAAAAAGGATTAGCCATTGGGCCCATTACGATATCTGTCAGTCTATATGTGGCTACTATCAAAAGAAGCAATGATGCCAAGTAAAAACCATACCTTGAACCAAAATCTTTTATTGGTTTTATAAACGAGTCTTTAAAATTTAAAATTTCTAGTTGCGTATTAATATTCTCTTTTTTCGAAATAACAACACCTATAAGGCCTGTAAGCATAAGTAAACCCATAACCTCATAAGAAGCAGACCAGCCATAATTATCAGCCAAAATTAAAGCTAGAGATGTTGCTGCTAATATGGCCAACCTATAGCCAAACTGATATGCGGCTGCTAAGTTGCCCTGATCTGAGATATCAGCATATTCAATTCTAAAGGCATCAATAGCTATATCCTGAATTGATCCAGAAAATGCTATTAAAAAGGCTATAAAAATAAAAAATGAAAGGCTATTAATTGGATTAATTGAAGAGAGGGTAAATATACAAAAAATGATAATTAGCTGAGTTAAAATGATCCAGCTTTTTCTTCTTCCATATCTATTTAAAATAGGAACAGAAAATCTATCAACAAATGGAGCCCATAAAAACTTTAGAGAGTATGTGAGCGCTATCCAAGAAAAGAAACCAATCAAGCTAAGGCTTATACCAACATCTCTGAGCCATGCAGATAAAGTGGAGAAAATAAGGATATAAGGAAGTCCTGATGCAAAGCCAAAAGTCCCCATTACTAGCATTTTTCTTATATTAAACATTTTTTAAATACCTATCCCAATCAAAAAGAGTTCCTGGGTCTAATTTCCTTCCTGGAGCTATATCAGAGTGCCCTTTTATATTTTTCTTACCTATAAGTTTATACTCTTTCAAGATCAATGAAGTGAGTTCACACAGGCTGTCGTATTGAGCATTATCAAAAGTTTCGTCATCGGAACCCTCTAATTCAATTCCAATAGAGTAATCATTACAATTATCCACACCCTTGTATGAGGACTCCCCTGCATGCCATGCTCGCATATTAAAAGGTACGAATTGAATTACCTCTCCATTTCTTTTTATAAGAATATGAGAAGAGACCTTTAAACCTTTAATTTCCTCATAAAATGGATCCAAAGAATGATCTAGCTCATTTAAAAAGAACTTCTCAATATGATCAGCGCCATATTTTTTAGGGGGCAGACTTATTGAATGAATGACTAAAAGATCAATAGCCAGATTTTCAGGCCTAATATTAAAATTTGGAGATTTTAAGAATTTAATTCCTTGGACAATGTGATCTCTTAATTCCATTTATCTCAATTGAGGGGGAAGTTTAAAATATATATTCTCCTCATCAACCCCATGCTCGCTAATCATAGCTCCAGTATATTCTTTAAGAGCATTAGCTATTTCCTGGACCCTTTCTTCTGGAGCAGATGCTCCAGCAGTTATTGCAATTCTTCTGCAGCCATCAAGCTCTGAAAGATCCAGATCCTCAAAGCTATCTATAAGCACAGACTTGCAACCACATTTTTCACTAAGCTCTTTCAATCTATTTGAGTTTGAGCTATTTGTAGAGCCAACAACAATCATAAAATCTGACTCTAAAGCGAGTTGCTTAACAGCATCTTGTCTATTCTGTGTTGCGTAACAGATATCATCTTTTTTTGGAATATTAATGCTTGGAAACCTACCCTTTAAGACTTCAATTATTGATTTGGTATCGTCAACACTCAAGGTTGTTTGCGTAACAATTGCTAAATTATCTGGTTTTTCTACCTCAAGAATTTGAGCTTCATTTTCATCTTGAACCAAGTAAATATTGCTAAGGTTTTTATTAATATGGCGACCCATAGTTCCTTCAACCTCTGGATGACCCTCGTGGCCTATTAAAATGATATCTTTTTCTGCTCTTGCGTGTCTCATAACTTCCATATGAACCTTTGTTACCAAGGGACATGTCGCGTCAAAATATTCAAGTTTTCTAGATTTTGTTACTTTCTCTACTGCATCAGATACTCCATGCGCACTAAAAATAACGAGAGAGCCATCTGGTATTTCATCAATTTCTTCTACAAAAATAGCGCCTCTATTTTTTAAATCCTCCACAACAAATTTGTTATGAACTACCTCATGTTTTACATAAACGGGGCTTCCGTAGATTTCCAAAGCCTTATTAACAATATCAATTGCCCTATCCACACCAGCGCAAAAGCCTCTTGGATTAGCTAACTTAATTTCTTTAGTTTCAGTTGGCATGATCTTTCTTAAATAATTCTAAATATATTATTAAAACCGCCCCTATACTTATCGATGCGTCTGCAAAGTTAAATACAAAGAAAGAGAAATCATTTATCTTTAGATGTAAAAAATCAGTTACGAAGCCATCGGGTACTCTGTCCAAGATATTTCCTAGAGCTCCTCCACAAATGAAGGAAAGAGCTATTTTTTTTGAAGGGACAGATTCTTCTTTTAAAAGATACAAAAGATATAAAAATATTAAGATACCAACAACCATAAGAATATTAGAAAATAATCTTTCACCAAAATCTAGGAATCCAAAAGCAACTCCTGAATTAAAGGTAAGGAAAAGATCTATGAAGGGAATGAAGCTTTGCGAAGTTCCTTGAGTAAGGAGGTTTAAAGCAGCTTGCTTGGAGGCAATATCAATACATAACAAAATTATTATCATGTATAAATATAATCTATCCTTAAACAAAAAACCTTGCCTCTCCATCAGACTCTATATTTTTTTCGCATCTAGAGCATATCTCAGGATGTGATTCATTACTGCCAATTGATTCATCTCTATGCCAGCATCTAGTACATTTTTTTTCATCTGATTGTTCTATTGAAATCGATAGATCAGTATCAGTTATTACTGAAGCTTCTGAAGAGATTAATACAAAATGAAGTTCTTCTCCTAGCTTGTCTAGTATGGCCTTATCCTCTGAATTTGCTGAGATGATTACCTTAGAGTCAAGCGATCCTTTAATCATATTTTCATTACGTAATTTTTCTATAGACTGATTTACTAAATCTTTTATTTCAAAAATTCTCTTCCAGTCAGAAGGCGAAATTAAACAGGAAAAATTATCATTTTTATTATGGTATTTTGATAGGAATACTGACTTTTCTTGTTCTTTAAGAGATGGGTGAGTTTGCCATAACTCTTCAGCTGTAAACGATAGAATAGGAGCTATTAGTCTTACCAAGGTGTTCATAACATAATCAAGACTTGTTTGACATGATCTTCTTGCATGCGAGCTATCCTTACATGTATAGAGCCTATCTTTAACAATATCTAAATATATTCCACCCAACTCATTCACACAAAAATTATGAATTTTTTGCACTGCATTATGATATGAATAGGTTTCATAGTATTCAATAACTTCTTTTTCTAGATTTCTTGTTGCATTTATTATCCACTTATCAAGCTCAATCTGATTCTCATGCTCTATTTTATCCGCTTCATTGAAATCACTAAGGTTTCCTAAAATAAATCTGAATGTATTCCTAATTCTCCTGTACTGATCTGAAACTCTTTTAAGTATCTCGTCAGAGGCAACCATTTCACTTCTAAAATCTGTTGAGGCAACCCATAACCTTAAAATATCTGCACCTAGGCTATCCCAGACTTTTTGAGGTGATACTACATTTCCCAATGACTTAGATTGCTTTCTTCCATTCTCGTCAACAACAAAGCCATGAGTTAAAACAGATTTGTATGGCGCTCTTCCGTTCATGGCTATACTTGTAAGAAGAGATGATTGAAACCATCCTCTGTGCTGATCAGAGCCTTCAAGATAGAGGTCTGCAACCACGCCTTCTGAAAATCTTTTCTCTGAAACAGCAAAATGTGAGATGCCAGAGTCGAACCATACATCCAATGAGTCTGATGTTTTTACATAAGAGTCAGCATCTTCTATGTGGTCTTCAAGTAAGAGCGAGTCCCAGCTTGAAATTCCATTTTCTTCAATCAGGTCTGCAAATATATTGAATAGCTCTGATTGATTTGGATGAACCAATCCAGTCTCCTTATGAATAACTAGGGTAATTGGAACACCCCAATTTCTTTGTCTTGATATACACCAGTCAGGTCTATCAGTGAGCATCCCTTCAATTCTCTGAAGACCCCAAGATGGCTCCCATTTAACCTCATCAATGCTTCCAAGTGCTTTTTCTAGTAAATTTTCTTTATGCATTGAAATAAACCATTGAGCAGTTGAAGTAAAAATTAGCGGTGATTTATGTCTCCAACAATGGGGATATGAATGTTTATAATCTTCACAATTCGTTAATGCTTTTTTACTTTCAAGCTCAGCAATAACCAAAGGATCGGCCTTCAGTGGAGGAAGTCCAGCTACAAAACCTATCTCCTCCTTGAATAGTCCTTTACTGTTAAGTGCTTTAAAAGTCTCAATGTTATTTTTCTTACAAATAAAGTAATCGTCCATACCATGCGCAGGAGCTGTATGAACACAACCAGTACCTGCCTCTGTTGTGACATGATCTCCATGAAGAAGTACAGATTTTCTTTCCATAAAAGGATGTAATAAATTAATATCTGTTAGATTTGCGCCAATTGTTTTAGAAATAATTTTGGCGGTGACACTCCATCTATCAATGCATGAATCATACATACCTTCTGCTATAACCATATACTCGCCATTAACTTCTATTAAAACGTATTCGAGTTCGGGATTTATGCATACCGCTACATTTGATGGGATTGTCCAAGGTGTAGTTGTCCAAATAATAAAAGAAATTGGCTTCTCTTCATTTAGCTCAAATGCCTTGATAACAGATGGAAGACTGGTCTTCTCAACTTTAAAAGCAACATCAATAGACTTTGAAATTTTATCTTGATATTCAACCTCTGCCTCTGCAAGTGCAGATCCACAGTCTTGGCACCAATGAACTGGTTTCTCACCTTTTTGTACGTGTCCAGCTTCATAAATCTTACCTAGGGCTCTAACAGCATTAGCTTCAAAAGAAGAATCTAAAGTTCTATAAGGGTTTTCCCATTCCCCTAAAACACCCAGCCTAATAAAATCTTTTTTCTGGTTGTCTATTTGGCTTAAAGCATACTCCTTGCAAGCCTCTTGGAATGTCTTTTTGTTTTGGACTAAATCACTTTTTTTACCATGTTTTTTTTCAACATTAAGCTCAATAGGAAGCCCATGACAATCCCATCCAGGAACGTATGGAGCATCCATACCCATAAATGTTTTAGATTTAATTGTTATATCTTTAAGAATTTTGTTAACCGAATGCCCTAAATGAATAGGCCCATTAGCATAGGGAGGTCCATCATGAAGTATGAACTTCTCATTGCCCTGGTTCTTTTCTCTAATTTTATTATAAAGGTCTAACTCATCCCAAAAATCTATAGTTTCAGGCTCTTTTCGAGGAAGCCCAGCTTTCATAGAAAGTTCAGTTTCAGGGAGGTTTAAAGTATCTCTGTAATTTATTGTCATGCTAATCTTTTAAAAATTTATTGGCTAAAGAAATGTCTTCTTGAATTTGTAATTTTAACATGTCTAAATTTTTAAATTTCTTTTCTTCACGAATTTTTTTCTTGAACTCTACTTCTATCCTTTTTGAATAAATGTCTTCGCTAAAATCAAAGAGATGAACTTCAAGAACTGGATGGGTTCCACCGACCGTAGGTCTTATCCCCATATTGGCTATACCCTTTAGAATTAAGCCATCTATATTACACTTTACGGCGTAAACACCTGATATTGGTAGCTTTTGTTTTGGCAGCCAAATATTAGCAGTTGGCGTACCAATTGTTCTGCCGAGAGCCTGGCCATGAACTACTTTCCCTGAAAAGGTGTAAGGCCGACCCAATAAGCTTTCTGCAAGATCAAAATTATTAGATATCAATGCCTCTCTTATTCTTGTACTACTAACCCTTTCATCTAAGAATTTAAAAGTATCTGTACTTGAAATTTTAACATTATTTTTGCTGCCCCAAGACTCAAGCTGATGAAAATCTCCCGCCCTATTCAACCCAAACCTAAAATCATCACCTACGGTTAATGATACTAAGCCAACTTGATTTAATATATCTTCAATGAAGGACTCTGGACTCATTGCTCTGAGATTTTTATCAAACTTTAAAATAAAGACATAATCAATACCAAAATCATTAAGTAACTTAACCTTATCAATCCAAGGAAGAATTCTTGGAGGGACCTTATCAGGGTCTTTTTTCTCTGCAAAATATTCTGCAGCGTGCGGCTCGGTTATAAAAACTATAGTTTTAGCATCAAGCTCAACAGCATCGGATTTAATCTTTTTTAAGATTGATTGATGTCCCAAGTGAAAACCATCAAAATTTCCAACTGTTCCACATAACCTTATAGCCGGATGTCTCTTAGTGAAAAGATTTAAATTGTATTGGCCTCTGATTAAGTACATTACTAGCTAAAATATCTCCTTAAGCGGCTTTAGATTAATAAACCTCGCAACACCAAGATAAATTATTATTGCTAAAAAGATTTTTAGTAACAAATAAAAGACTCTTTCCAATTCACTAAGGTCAATAAAATTAATAAACAAAGAAGTCACATAAAGGAAAATAATTAAAGAAATTGATGAGACAAGTATAGAGAAATTAAATCTGTTGAAAGGATTTTGTAGTTTAACTATATTTTTCTTTACTAAGATTATTTCTAAAATGATTATGCTCACAAAAGCAGCAATGGAGCTTCCAACAGCTATGCCAACATGACCATAGTTGAATACAAATGCCAGAATATAGTTTAAAGATGCATTTAAAACTAAAGAAACGAGAGCAATATACATCGGAGTTTTAGTATCTTTCCTAGCAAAAAATGCCGGTGTAAGAACTTTCATTAGCATAAAGAATGGCAAGCCAAATGAGAATGCGATTAGACTGAGCGATGCTTGATTTACATCATTTTCAGAGAATTGTCCTCTATAGAAAAGCGTGCTAATAAGGTCTATAGAGCAAAAAGCTAAGCCAATAAATGAAGGTATGCCGATAAATAAAACAAACCTTTGACCTTTTTTAAGTCTAGTTATAAATTCATTTTTATTGTTATCAAAATCAATTTTTGACAATGCCGGCAATAAAACAGTTCCTATAGCTATAGCAAAAATACCCATAGGAAATTGGATTAATCTATCAGAGACATATAGCCAAGTAGGACTTCCGGTTACCAGAAGTGAAGCAAAAATAGTATCTACTAATAAATTTATTTGAATAATACCTCCAGCTAATATTGCAGGAATCATTAATTGAAATACTTTTTTAGAGCCTGGGTTAGAAAAATCTAATCTTGGAATTGGAAGTCTATTAATTTGCTTAAGCGGAAGAACTTGAATGGCTAATTGCACAAATCCTGCTACTAAGACACCCCAAGCTAAAGCAAATATTGGAATTTTAAACATGGGAGCAATAAATACTGCAGCTGTAATCAATGAAATATTAAATATAATCGGTGTTGATGCTGGTAAAGAGAATCTCCCATGAGTATTTTGAATTCCTCCTGCAAAAGCAACTAAGGAAATTAAAGCGAGGTAGGGAAACATAATTCGAAGAACGCTTACAGCAAGTTCTCTTTTCAGATCATCAAAGTAGAAACCAGGAGCAAAAATAAATATAAAAATAGGAGCAAAAATTAAAACCAAGACAGTGAATACAAATAAAATGCCAACAAAAGTTCCAGCAAGTGAATTTATAAATTCCTTAGTATCTTTCTCAATATTATTTTTTTGATAGTCACTATAAACTGGGATAAAAGCTTGATTGAATGCTCCTTCAGCAAAAAATCGTCTAAATAGATTAGGGATTTTTAGAGTAACAACAAAAATATCGTGAAAAACAGAAGCCCCTAGAAGGCTGGTAGTTGTGATATCTCTTATAAGACCAAATACTCTAGAGATGCCTGTCCATCCACCAACTTTTTTTACAGAATTAAAAATGCCCGGATTAGAGCTATGAATTTTCTGATTCATTCTTATCAGAAAAATCTAATGATGCTGAGTTTATACAGTACCTTAGACCAGTAGGCTCAGGGCCGTCATCGAATACATGACCTAAATGAGCATCACATTTTGAACAAGTTACCTCTGTTCTTGTCCTGCCATGGGAATAATCAGGCGTTTCAGATATTAAATCATCCCGAAGAGGAATAAAAAAACTAGGCCATCCACAACCTGCATCGAACTTTGTTTCTGATTCAAATAAAGGTTCATTGCAACATATGCAGATATAAGTTCCGGATTGAGTAAAGTCCCAATATTTACCTGTAAAAGGTTTTTCTGTAGCCGCTTCCCTGGTTACTTGATAGCTTTCTTCTGATAATGAGGATCTCCACTCTTCTTCAGATTTTGTAAATTTTGACATTTAATAATTGTAATATTCAACCGTGAATATAGGTAGCTTTAAATTTATAAATTGAATTTATAATATTTCTTGAAAGCGGGTATTGGCAGCATCTGTATAGTGAATAAAATCCTCTAACAATAATTTTGATGGGGTGTAAATTCTTCTTCTTCTATCAACTGTTGATGATGCTTCTTCAATATAACCAAGTTGTACTGCTTGCTTTAAGACCTGCAATCTTTTAATTCTAGAAGCAAACTTCTTTGGAACTAAGGAAATAGCATATTCTTGAGATATTTCATTGGATTCAAAAAACTCCCACATAAAACTCATTAAAAAATAAAACCTATAAGTATCAGCTTGAAAAAAGCTAATTGAATTTGCAGTTTGTGGGTTGTTTATAGAAGTGCTGAGAACTCTTGAGATGAGTTTTTTAGCCGCATCCACAGTTTTAGTATCTATATTGGCAACGTTATTCATTTTTTTCCTTATCTAGAAGTTTTTTTGGAGAATCAGTGAAGTTATTTAAATTATGTAAACTAATAATGCATTATACATAATTTATATACATATTATAGATGTATTTGAAAGATATATTTGATCTATTGATAATCCATAACATCCCTTCTCAATGGATGATTAGATCTTAACTTTTTAAAAGTTTTCTCAAGATCTTCTTCTGCTGACTCTTTATATAATCTTTTAAATTTATTAGATTCATTAATCACGTTGTACTTATTAAAGTACTCATTTATATCTAAATATTTTTGATCTTTACTATTTAATGAAAAATGATTATTTATAATATTAAGTGTGTTGGTGACCTCATCTTCTTGGTTTATATATTCAAGTAATTTAGTTATAAGCTTAATTGTTCCATTGATTTTTCCATCAAAGCTATGCCCTGCAATATGAGGAGTTGCTATTAACGATCTGTCTATCAATGTTTTATTTGGAACTGGCTCATTATTCCAAACATCACTTAAATATATAAGATCCTTGTTTCTTACTACAGCCGACTCATCAACTATTCCACCTCTAGCCGTATTTATTAAAATTTTATTCTTCAATATTTCAATAAAACTTGAATCCAGCATATTTATTGTTGGGTACTTGGAATTTGAAGTTAGCGGTGTGTGTAAAGATATTAACTCGCATGTTTTGATATCATTAATATTGGTTAAAAAATCCATATCAAGAAATGGATCATAAGTTTTATTTTTGATGCCAAGATCATTTAAAGCAATTCTCAGCTTACTTCCAACATTGCCACATCCAATAATTCCAACAGTATTGTTAATATCAAATAATTTATTTTTAACTAAAAAAGATATGCACGAGAGAACGTAATGAACAACAGATGAAGAGTTACAACCAGGGGCATGAAACCAATCTATATTTTTTTTATAAAGATATTTGCTATCAATATGGTCAAAGCCAGCTGTAGCAGAGCCAATCAGTTTAGTAGTAGAATTATTAAGAAGGTTTTGATTGACCTCAACAGTTGATCTAACAAGTATTACTTCAGCATCTTTAACTAAATCACTATTGATGTCTTTAGATTTAGCATAAATAAAATCAATAGGCCTTAACCAATCGATTAATCCTACAATCTCTTCAAAATGTTTTATGTCCTGGTCAACTACAACTTTCATTGATGCCTAATTATATTTGTCTGGCATGATTATGCTTTTAACCCATCCAAATAAAGTATTTTTTTCAAGTGAGTATTTGTCCAATGAATCAAAATCTTTTGCTAACTGTCTTGGGTCTTTAAGAAAATCAGCCCTAGTATTAAAAGGCTTATCGTCGAGCTCTTTAACTAATTTTGCTGGATTTCCAGCATAGATTGAGTTAGCAGGAACATCTTTAGTCACAACCGCTCCTGCTCCTATAATACTGTTCTTTCCAATAGTTACTCCCTTGCAGATAATTGCACTATCTCCAATCCAAACATTATCTTCCATAATAACTGGTTTCGTGGTGCCAACCGGCTCAGCTCTGTCGTAAATTCCATGCCAGTCAGCATCTGAAATATAGACTCCGTGAGCAATCATACATGCATCTCCAATAACTATACTTTCAGCAGCCATTATCCTTACTCCAGGAGTAATTAAGCAATATTTACCAATTTTTATCTCTCCATTCCAATCTCCTATATTCCAAGATGTAAATTGGATATGAGCATCGCATGCACCAATTAGAGTTGGATAATCATCAATAAAAATATTGTCTCCGAATGCATTTATAAATCTTGGCTTAAAGAATGTACCTCCCTTTCCTAAGTATAAGAATTGGGGTTTTAAGAATTGCCTGACGTAAGCCCTTATGATTCTGTTAGTTATTTTTTTAAGCCAATATGGCCTGTTATCTTTTCTGATAATAATCTCCTAATAAACTCATTTTAGTATGATAAAGTAGCAAAAAAATTATTTACTAAATTTAAATTGATTGATAAATACATTATAGAGTTTAAGCAGCTTATTAAAATAGGAATTCCTATATTCGGATCTCAAATGTCCTATATGTTAATGGGAGCTACTGATACTTTAATAGCAGGAAGAGCAAGCTCTGCAGACCTCGCTGGTTTAGCGGTTGGAAATGCATTTTCTACTACCTTATGGATGTTTGTCTCTGGTGTTCTCTTTTCTGTAACGCCTATAGTAGCTCAATTATATGGAGCCAAAAAATACACAGAGATAGGAAAGAAAGTTAGAGAAATATTATGGATTGCTTTGTTCTTGGGTCTGTCTATCTGCTTAATACTCATGAATATGGGTCTATTTCTAAACTTATTACCAATCGAGGAAAGTATTACAAGCATTTCTACTGAATATTTAAAGGCTGTATCGATTGGTTATGCTTTTATAACTATTTTTACATGCCTTAGGTGCTATAGCGAAGGGATGACATTAGCAAAACCAGTTTTTTATATCGCCTTTGGTGGAATGTTATTAAACATTCCTTTAGATTTAATGTTCGTATACGGCTGGTTTGGAGCACCTAAACTTGGTGGTGTTGGTTGTGGTTATGCAACAACAATTGTTTCATTTGTAATGATGATTGCTCTAATTTTATATATTTATATATCCAAACATTATAAGAAAACTGAGCTTTTTTCAGGTTATTCACCTCCTTCCGCTGAGACAACTAAAGAGGTTTTTAAACTTGGATTTCCAATAGGTTTTGGTATTTTTATTGAACTTAGCATGTTCTCTGGTGCTGCAATTATTTTAGGCATCCTTGGTGAAACGGTAGTTGCAAGTCATTCAATCGCTATTAATATTGCAAGCCTTTTTTTTATGGTTCCATTATCTATAGGTCTTGCATCAGCCACAAGAGTAGGAAATTTAATTGGAGAGCAAAACCCTAGGCAAGCGAAAATTGCTTCGTATACAACTATTTATATGTGCATACTTGGAGCACTTATAAATAGTTTAATTATTATAGTTTTTAGAACTTCTCTAGTTGGCATATATACAACTGATTTATTGGTGCTAGATTTAGCTGTTAGTCTTTTAATATTTGCGGCTATTTTTCAAATTCCTGATGGCATTCAGATGGGTGCATTAGGTGGCTTAAGGGGCTACAAAGATACTTTTATTCCAATGATTTTGTTGTTCATATCATATTGGATATTTGCCATGCCTATAGGTTACTTCCTTACAAATACTGGTTTCAATAATCCATTGGGAGCAGCGGGAATGTGGTATGGCATGATTATCGGCCTATCAATATTCTCCTTCTTATCTATAGGAAGATTAAACTGGATAATCAAAAAAACTCTAAGGACTAAGTCTTAGAAAGAACTTCAGCAACCTTTGAGCCTATTTCTACAAGATTGTCAGCAATATGAACTCCGCATTCTTGAAGTTTACTAATCTTGTCTGCTGCTGTTCCTTTTCCGCCTGCTATTATTGCACCGGCATGTCCCATTCTTTTTCCTTCTGGAGCTGTTTGACCAGCAATATATGAAATTACAGGCTTTGTAATATTATTTTGAATATACTCAGCAGCATCTTCTTCTGCTGTTCCTCCAATTTCACCAACCATAACTATTACTTCGGTTTGCGGATCGTTTTGAAATAATTTTAAGATATCAATAAATGATGAGCCTGGTATTGGATCTCCTCCTATGCCCACACAAGTGCTTTGACCTAAGCCAAGATCAGTAGTTTGCTTTACAGCTTCATAGGTTAATGTTCCTGATCTTGAAATAATACCAACTTTACCTGGCATGTGAATGCTCGCTGGCATTATCCCTAACTTAGCCTCTCCTGGAGTAATTACCCCTGGGCAGTTAGGACCAATCAAAGTAATTCCTAGCTCATCTATTCTTTTCTTAACGTCAAGCATATCTAGCGTTGGAACGCCTTCGGTAATACAAATAATTAATTCAATTCCTGACTCTGCGGCCTCTAAGATAGAATCTTTACAAAAAGGTGCTGGCACGAAAATTAATGCAGCGTTTGGATTTACTGCTTTTTTAGCTTCCTCCATCGTATCAAAAACAGGCCTATCTAAGTGGACTTGCCCGCCTTTACCAGGTGTAACTCCTCCAACTATATTTGTACCATAATCTATGGCTTGTTCTGAATGGAGGGTAGCCTGAGATCCAGTAAAGCCTTGAACAATAACTCTTGTTTCTTTATTTACCAATATACTCATTTTGCTAACTCCACAGATTTTTTAGCCGCATCGGCAAGATTATTAATGCTCTCAATTTTTACCCCTGCTTGAGATAGGATTTGTGATCCAAGATCAGCATTATTTCCTTCAAGCCTTACAACCACAGGTATATTTACGCCAACTTCTTCAATTGCAGCAATAACACCTTCTGCAATTAGATCACATCGAACTATGCCTCCAAATATATTCACCAATACAACCTTAACCTCAGGGTCATCTAATATTATTTTAAATGCCTTAGAGACTCTTTCCTGTGTTGCAGTTCCGCCAACATCTAGAAAATTAGCAGGATTACCACCATAATATTTTATAGTATCCATAGTTCCCATCGCCAACCCGGCACCATTGACCATACATCCAATATTTCCATCTAAGGATACATAACTTAGGTCATTTCTAGCAGCTTCTGCTTCTCTAGGATCTTCTTGAGAAGAGTCATGCATTTCGGCAATTTCAGGCTGTCTATAGATGGCATTTGAATCAATACTTACTTTTGCATCTAAGCAATGAAGGTTGCCTCCGCTAGTTATAACTAATGGATTTATTTCTAATAGTGCTAAATCTTTTTCGATGAATAATTTTGTCAGGTTTTGAAGCATTGGAACGAATTGTCTTGTTTGAGTGTTATTTAAATTTAAAATCTTTGCAATTTTTCTGGCTTGGAAGGGCTGAGCTCCGCATAAGGGATCAATAGATTCATATATAATTTTATCTGGGGTATTTTCTGCAACCTCTTCTATATTTACCCCTCCCTCACTTGAGCCAATAAATACTATTCTTTGAGAATCTCTATCAATCACCGCACTCAAATATAATTCTTGATCAATATCAGTACATTCCTCAACCAGAATAGAATTAACTAACTGTCCGTTAGTGTCAGTTTGATAGGTAACAAGTTTTTTACCTAGCCAGCTTCTTGCAAAATCAATTGCATCATCAGGAGTATCAACTAACTTTACTCCTCCTGCCTTACCTCTTCCGCCTGCATGAACCTGAGCTTTGACAACCCACTTTGTGCCACCTATATCTCTGCAAGCTTTAAGAGCTTCTTCGGGCTCAAATATTACAACTCCTTTAGAAACAGGTAAGTTATATTCTGCAAACAAGGCTTTACCTTGATATTCATGTAAATTCATTTTATTTCCTTTTATTTCCTATGTGTATAGCTTGATTATTTACTGCCAATGCTGCCTCGTGAAGAGCTTCGGAGACTGTAGGGTGGCTGAAAATTGTAAGACCTAAATCTTCTGAGCTAGCTCCAAACTCCATCGATATTAATGCCTGTTGAACGATTTCTGCAGCCGATGGACCAAAAACATGCGCACCTAAGATTGTATCTGTTCTTGCATCAGATATTAACTTTACAAACCCAGTGGATTGTTCGACTGCTAAGGCTCTGCCGCTTGCTGAAAATGGAAATTTGCCAACTTTATATTCAATACCAAGCTCTTTTAATTCAGCTTCATTTTTACCAACCCATGCAATTTCAGGATGGGTATATATTACCGATGGAACAAGATCGTAATTCATCTCTGCAAACTTACCTGCGATTCTTTCGGCAACCATAATACCCTCTTCACTTCCTTTATGAGCAAGCATTGGACCTCTTACCACATCGCCTATAGCCCAAATATTGTCATTACTGGTTTGGCAGTGGTCGTTTACGCTTATAAAACCGCTATCATCTAAAGTAATTCCTGAGTCTTTTGAAAAGACTTCGCTAACATTAGGTTTTCTTCCTACAGCAACTATTAATTTATCAAACTCTATCTCGTGAGTGCCCTCTTTGTTTTCATATGATATTTTTACAGAATTTTTTAAGCTATTTGAAGATATTAGTTTGGAGCCAAGCTTTATATCTAAGCCTTGTTTTATAAAATCTTTTAATGAGTCTTTTGCTATATCAGCATCAGCCATAGGTAAGAAATTATCCATAGCCTCAATTACCGTTACCTTGGAACCAAGCCTAGACCATACACTTCCTAATTCAAGACCAATAACTCCAGCACCGATAACCCCAACAGTTTTAGGAACTTTATTAAATTCTAAAGCGCCTGTGCTATCAACTATATTCTTGTTATCAAAGATAGCTGATGGTATTTGTATAGGCGATGATCCTGTAGCTATAATTATGTTTTTAGTTTCAACTAACTCTATACTTCCATCAGTTTTTGTAATTTCAACCATTGAGTTAGCAAGAACTTTTCCTCTTCCATGAATGGAGACAACCTTATTAGCAGCAAATAATCCTGAAATACCGCCTGTTAGTTTTTTAACAATATCATCTTTTCTTTGCATCATCACAGGAATATCTAGATCTACCTTTTCTATACCTATGCCGTGACTGTCAAGATGATTTAATGCATCACTATATCTATGAGATGAGTCAAGCAAGGCCTTTGAAGGTATGCAACCAACATTTAAACATGTTCCACCAAGAGTCATATCACCTGATTTATTTATATAATCTTCAACACAAGCTGTCTTAAGGCCCAATTGAGATGCTCTAATAGCTGCAACATATCCAGCCGGCCCACTTCCAATAACTACAACATCGTACATATCTTTACCTATAAGTTTAATAATAATCTTTCGGGTGATTCAAGCTGCTCTTTAATTGATACTAGGAATGATACAGCCTCCTTTCCATCTAATAATCTGTGATCGTAACTCATAGCTAGATACATCATTGGTCTTATAACAACCTCACCATTAATTGCTACAGGTCTATCTTGGATTGAATGCATTCCAAGTATTGCTGTTTGAGGAGCATTTAGAATTGGAGTTGATAATAACGAACCAAAAATACCACCATTGGAGATAGTAAATGTTCCACCTTGCATATCTTCAATGCCTAACTTTCCATCTCGAGCCTTTTCAGAATACTCTAGTATTGATTTTTCTATCTCCGGTAAAGTTTTAGTATCAGAATCTTTTATAATAGGAACTACCAAACCTCTCTCTGTAGAAACGGCTACACCTATGTCCTGAAAGCCATGATAAACAATATCTGCTCCGTCAATTGATGCATTAACAAGAGGGAATTTCTTTAGGGCCTGAACGGCAGCTATTACAAAGAAGCCCATAAAGCCAAGTTTTACCCCATGCTGCTTTAAAAATTCTTGCCCATATTTTGCTCTAAGTTCTTTTATTGGCAGCATATCAACTTCATTAAAAGTAGTAAGCATTGCTGTCTCTTGCTTAACTGAGACAAGCCTTTTAGCAATGGTAGATCTAAGTCTAGACATCGCCCTCTTTTTTCTGGTCTATTTGATAATGGAATTGTGCTTAACGTATGATCATTTCTAGCCAATGCATTTGAACTACTTTCTAGATGATTTATAACATCTGCTTTAGTCACTCTATTATCTTTGCCAGAAGACTTAACATCGCTAGGTGATATTTTATTCTCGGCAAGTAATTTTTTTGAAGCTGGCCCTAGCTTTATATCCGTATTCTTTAACTCTTTCTTAGCCTCTTCTTTATCTTCCTCTATAACTTCATCAGATTTTGAAGATTCTTCTAAATTACCAGAGGATTCGATAAATATACCTATAACCTCAGAACTATTAACGATCTCTCCTTCTGCCTTAATAATTTTTGATAGAATTCCATCTATTGGTGCAACAACCTCCAGAACAACCTTGTCAGTCTCAATTTCTGCTACAACTTCATCTTGAGATACAGATTCACCTTCTTTCTTTAACCAACTTGCAACTGTGCCATCTGACACAGATTCAGGGAAGGTCGGTGATTTAATTTCAATTGTCATAATTATTTCCTCTATTTTAAAGCATCTTCTATTAATTGCGCTTGTTGCTTTAAATGTAATTTCATCATTCCTACAGCAGGAGCGGCGGCGGCAGGTCTACTAACTAAGTTTATTTGCTTGTCGTTTCCTTTAAACCTATCTAACACCCTTTGTATTCTGTGTCTGTGACTAAACCACGCACCTTGGTTTGAAGGTTCTTCTTGGCACCACACAAATTTATTAATATTTTTATAAGTAGATAATATTTCTTCAAGATCATCATGTGGAAAAGGATATAGCTGTTCAATTCTAATTATAGCTATATTTTCTTTACCTTCCTTGTTTCGAGCCTCCTCTAGATCATAAAAAACCTTACCAGAGCATAATACAACTTTGTTTATTTGATCTTTCTTATCCAAACAGTCGTCGACAACACACTGAAATGAGCCTTCTGTTAGCTCTTTAATGCTAGAAACAGCTTTTGGGTTTCTTAATAGGCTCTTTGGTGACATTATTATTAGAGGGGTTCGCATTTTTCTAATGGCCTGTCTTCTCAAAAGATGGAATATTTGAGCAGGTGAGCTGGGGACGCATACTTGAATATTTTCAGAAGCACATAACTGCAGGAATCTTTCAATTCTTGCACTGCTATGCTCAGGCCCTTGTCCCTCATAACCATGAGGAAGAAGCATAACTAAGCCAGATAATCTTTCCCATTTATGCTGTGCTGAAACTATAAATTGATCAATAACAACCTGTGCACCATTTACAAAATCTCCAAACTGAGCCTCCCATATAGCCAATCCAGTTGGCCATGTTGATGAATAACCATATTCAAATCCTAAAACTGCCTCTTCCGATAACAAGGAATCATATATATCAAATCTTACAGCACTGTCTTTAGCAATTTTTGAAAGAGGTATATATCCATCTCCATTACTCTGATCAAAAACACATGCATGCCTATGAGAGAAGGTTCCTCTTCTTACATCCTGACCTGTAATTCTTATAGGATATCCTTCTGATAAGAGAGTTGCATAAGCCATATTCTCAGCAAAGCCCCAGTTAATTCCTACATCACCTTTATTCATTTTTGCTCTATCTTCAAAAATCTTTTTTGCCTGTATTCCTAATTTGAATGAGTCAGGAACTTCGCATATTTTATCGCCAAGAATATTAAAGTTTTTCTTTTTAAAAGTAGTATCTACTTTTGGCCACCATAAAATATCGAGGTAATCATTCCAATTGAACCATAGTGAATCATTAGGTTTTTCTGCGAGGTTTTTTGCAACAGTCTTTCCCTCATCAAGAGATTTTCTATAAGCGGATTTTATTGAAGAAGCCCCTTGCTTAGTTAGCAAGCCTTCACTTAATAACTGGTCCTGGTATTGTTGCAGAACAGATGGGTGTTTAGATATAACTTCATACATTGTAGGCTGTGTTGCTGAGGGATCATCAGCCTCATTGTGACCTCTTCTTCTATAACAAACTAAATCTATAACGATATCTTTATTAAACTTAGCTCTATATTTAGTTGCTATTTTTACAGCATTAACAACCATCTCAGGATCATCACCGTTTACATGAATAACAGGAGCTTGAATCATTTTTGCAACGTCTGTGCAATAGTCTGTGGATCTTGCATCATGCTTGTTACTTGTAGTAAAGCCAATTTGGTTATTTACGATAATATGGATAGTCCCGCCAACGTAAAAACCTCTTGTCTGAGACATTTGAAGAGATTCCATTACAACGCCTTGGCCCGAAAAAGACGCATCTCCATGAAGTAAAACCGGAATAACTTTTGACCTGTCTTCATCTCCTATTCTATCTTGCCTAGCTCTTACTGAACCTATAACCACAGGATCAACGATCTCTAAATGCGATGGATTGCTGTTAAGAGAGACATGAACCTCCCCTCCTGGGGTATCTAAATTAGAAGAAAAACCTAAATGATATTTAACATCACCTGTATTTGCGCCTTCTAACTCTCCTTCTTCGCTAAACGCGGAAAATAGCTCTGAGGGTAATTTTCCAAGTACATTAACTAATAGATTTAACCTACCTCTATGAGCCATTCCAAAGCATATTTGGCTAGCTCCTAGAGAGCCACAATGCTGAATTACAGCATCGACCAAAGGAACAAGAGCCTCTGAGCCATCTATACCAAAACGTTTCATTCCTGGATATTTAGCTGCCAGATATTTAGCAAGCCCCTCAGCTGAATTTAATCTCTCATATATTTGCAACCTTTCTTCTGTTGAGAAGGTATATTTTTCAATCTTAGATTCAAATTTTTTCTGGAACCATTGTCGTTCCGATGAGTTCATAATATAGTTATATTCAATACCTATGGTTCCGCAATAAATAGATTTTAGACTTTCGACTATCTCTCTTAAAGTTGCCTTCTTACTCCCAGTTAAAAATGTGTCTGTATAAAACTCATCATCTAAATCAGATCCTTTTAAGCCATGGAACTCAATATTCAAATCTTCAATTTCATTTCTATCCATCATATTTAGAGGGTCAAGCTTAGCTTCTTGATGACCTCTATTTCTGTAAGATTGAATCAACCTAATTACCTTTCCTTGTCTTTCATCCCCAGTTTCTGAATTGATAGCTTGGCCCCTAGGCATATTTCTAAATTCATTAATTATGGATTGATGAGAAACTTCACCATTAGGATTTGGCTGAGAAGGTAGGCTTGAAAAAAATGAAAGCCATTCTTCAGAAAGGTTATCTGGATTACTTAGAAAAGTTTCATAAAGTGATTCGAGGTAGCTAGCATGACTAGCTGATAAATGAGAGCTTCCCCATAGCTCTTCCATTGATTGATTCATTTATTTCTAATTATCTGACCCCGTCTGATGCAATTACTTGTTTCTTATTACTTAAAAGCATTGATTTAATTTCACCAATTGCCTTGTTTGGATTGAGGCTTTTTGGACAAGCGCTTACGCAATTCATAATGCCGTGACACCTATAAACACTAAATGGATCTGACAGTTCTTCCAGTCTGTTTTGAGTTTCTAAATCTCTTGTGTCTGCTAAAAATCTATATGCTTGAAGTAATGCCGCAGGCCCAACGAATTTATCAGGATTCCACCAAAATGATGGGCAACTGGTTGAACAACAGGCACAAAGGATGCATTCATATAATCCATCTAATTTAGCTCTATCTTCTGGGGATTGAAGCCTTTCTTGCTCTGGTGCAGTTGTATCATTTTGAAGAAATGGCTTTATTTTTTCATATTGAGCATAAAACTGCGTCATATCAACCACTAGATCTCTAATAACTGGGAGGCCTGGTAATGGTCTTAGTTCAATTTTGTCTTTTTTAATTACTGATGATATTGGTGTAATGCATGCGAGACCATTCTTACCATTAATATTCATACCATCTGAACCACAGACACCCTCTCTACATGACCTTCTATAAGATATTGAATCGTCGCCTTCCTTTAATAAATGAAGTAAATCGAGAACCATAATGTCTCTAGCTGGTTTTTCAATACTATATTTTTTCATGTAAGGGAACTTATCTTGTTCAGGATTGTATCTATACATGCTTACTTCTAAAGTATTACTGCTCATTAATATGTCCTCACTACTGGGGGAAATGCTTCTACCTGTGAAGGGCTAAAATTTACATCTCTCTTTGAAATTGTTTTTGAAATTGGATCATATAGAGAGTGGCATAACCAGTTATCATCGTCTCTTTCTGGAAAATCATCTCTGGCATGAGCTCCTCTGCTTTCATTTCTACTGTATGCAGCAATAGCTGTTGCCTCTGCAACTTCAAAAAGATTTTGTAACTCTATAGCCTCTACTCTACTAGTATTAAAAGCGTTACTTTTATCTTTTAAGTGAAGGTTGTTAACTTTATCTCTAATCTCATCTAGTTCTTTTAGTCCTTTTTCCATAAACTCACCACGTCTAAAGACTCCGAAATAGTTTTGCATACATTCTTGAAGCTCTTTCTTTACAGGTGCTGTTTCATAGCCACTCGATGATTCATTTAGATGATTCAGGCGTTGTAATGAGGCCTCAATATCATCTTTTGTTGCAGACTCAACACCGCCTCCAGATTTTAGCTCTTGCTGAATATGCATTCCCGTTGCCCTTCCAAAGACAACCAAATCAAGCAATGAGTTTCCGCCAAGCCTATTTGCACCGTGAACAGATACGCAGGCAGCTTCTCCGGCAGCAAATAACCCAGGAACAACAGAATCAATATTATTTACTCTATTGAATGCTTGGCCATGAATATTAGTTGGTGTTCCACCCATCATGTAATGACATGTAGGAACTACTGGAATTGGTTCATATATTGGATCAACATGGGCAAATGTTTTAGAAAGCTCACATATTCCTGGAAGCTTCGCATTTAAAACATCGGCACCAAGATGGTCTAGCTTTAAAAAGATATGATCTTTATTCTCTCCGCAACCTCTTCCTTCAAGTATTTCTAGAACCATAGATCTAGCTACTACGTCTCTTCCCGCAAGGTCTTTGACATTTGGAGCATATCTCTCCATAAATCTCTCGCCATCCTTATTGACTAGGTAGCCTCCCTCCCCACGACATCCCTCAGTAACTAGCGAACCTGCACCATAAATACCAGTTGGATGAAATTGCCACATTTCCATGTCTTGAGCAGGAAAGCCAGCTCTTAGGGCCATTGCCAAGCCATCGCCAGTATTAATTAGAGCATTTGTAGTTGATGCGTAGATCCTACCCGCGCCACCAGTAGCCATAACAGTTGCTTGTGATTTTAAATATGCAAGTTCTCCGTACTCTATAGAGAATGCAATAACTCCTGTTACTTCATTTTTACTGTTTTTAACTATATCAACTGCAAACCACTCATTTAAAAAATTAGTTCCTTCTTTGATATTGTTTTGATAAAGGGTATGAAGCAAAGCATGGCCTGTTCTATCTGCAGCTGCACAAGTTCTAGCTGCCTGACCGCCCTTACCATAATCTTTAGATTGTCCTCCAAAAGGCCTTTGATAAATTCTTCCATTCTCAAATCTAGAAAATGGCAATCCCATATGCTCTAATTCAAATACAGCCTTAGGACCTTCGGAGCAAAGATATTCAATAGCATCTTGGTCGCCAATAAAGTCTGCGCCTTTAACGGTGTCATACATATGCCACCTCCAATCATCATCAGGGTCTGCACTTCCTATTGCACAGGTTATACCTCCCTGAGCTGATACAGTATGAGATCTAGTTGGAAAAACTTTTGATACCACTGCTGTCTTTAGACCTGATTTTGCTAATTCAAGTGACGTCCTCATCCCCGAACCACCGCCACCAATAATCAATGCATCAAATTCAATTGTTTTGATGTCTTTAGCTAGAGTACTATTGTTCATTTGTCCCTTTTATTAGTTTGCATTATAAATAATTAATATAAACTATTATAACCATAATGTATATATTATGACTGCTGTGTAAAGTAATCCCATTAATGCGAATAACAAATAATATAAACTTCTTAGGAGCTTGGCTTTTCTTCCAAGCGATCTATTTAAAAAGCCCAATGTCCTTGTTGTAAGGTAGTCAGTGCCAACTGTCCATAAGCCAATAAAGGCATGAAGGAGAAGGAGCATAAGTATTAAAGAGGTGGCTATTTTTAATTGTGCAGACAGAGCAAAATTAGTCCAGATATCAAAACTCATAATATCACTTGAGAATATAAAATAAGCAACATATATAAAATAAGTAAAGATTATCAAAGAGCTATACCTTTGTGCTCTCCATATCAAAGAACCCTTCATGAATAGACACCATAAAATATTGCAACTGAACTTAGTAGCCATAAAATGAGAGCAAAAATAGATGAGTAATACGAACCAGATAACGACTCACCAATATGGAAGAAGTCCATAAATAGATGCCTAATTCCAGTCAAGATGTGATACCAAAGAACAAGAAAGCTAAAAATAGTGAATACTGAAAAAAATGAAATATTATTAATAGATTCTACTAGCAAGTTAAAGCTTTTTTCACTTGCTGTAGAGTGATTAAAAATAAATAAACTAACTGGAATGGTTATAAAAAAAATATACATCCCTGATAGTCTATGTGTAATAGATGAGAATGCTGACATCGGCAGTTTGATTTTGGTCAAGTCTATATAAACAGGTCTTTGATCCATAATATACTAATGAGACAAATGTCTATTTTTAGGGTTTAATTACCTGAGAATTATACTTTAAGCAGAGTTAAAAGGATAAAAAATACTTAATAAATGTTACTTTTTAGACTTTTTAATGTGTTTTACCATTCTTAGTCTTTTTTTGACCTGCCTATCAGATAACTTATTAACTTTACCCTCAAATGGATTTTCTGATTTTCTAAAAATTAACCTTAACTGAATACTCTCTAGCTTTAACTCAGATCTAAATGAATTTTCTAAGTATTTTCTATAATTTTGAGGAATTTTTTTATCTTGATTTGAATGTATTATTAAAGTTGTTGGATTGATACCGCCAAAATGAACTTGTTTTAACTTCAATTGCCTTCCAGCAACTGACGGAGGGGCGCTCTGCTCAATAAACTTACTTAATAATTTATTTAAATAAGAAGTTATATACTTTTTCTGGGATGTCTCAATTATGGTGTTTGTTATTCTAAATAATCTTTTGAAGCCAAGGCCTTTGATTCCTGATATTTCTAATTTTATAAAATCTGCTACAAAGTTTGATTGAGCTCTCTTTGTTTCATAGAGGTCATCTTTTTCTTTCTTTGTTAGCAAATCAATTTTATTAAGCGCTATTACAATGGGTTTACCCATTTCGCATACCATATTAATTATTTTTAGATCCTGATCAACAATGCCTTCTTGGGCATCACATATAAATATAACAACATCACACTCTTCTACAGAGTGCATAGCCCTTACGTATGAAAAATATTCGACCTTATGATTGTTTTTATATCCTTTTCTAATACCAGCTGTATCAATAAAAATAAACTCTTGATCATCCACTGTGAATGGAATACTTATAGCATCTATGGTTGTCCCAGCTATCTCAGAGACAATCAATCTATCCTCATTGATAAACTTATTTATAAAAGTCGATTTACCAGCATTTGGCCTACCTAGAACTGCAATTTTTTTACCCTCGGGAGTAATATATTGCTTATCAGGAAGGGAGTCTTTTATATAAGTTCTTAAATCTGTTATGTTTCTTGAATGCTCTGCGCTAATCTCAAAATATTCACCAATACCTTTTTTTAAAAGATCCTCTTTTAAGAGCGAGTCTGTAATTTTATCGCTCTTATTAAGAACGGTGATAAATTTTTTATTGAGCTTTCTTAATCTAGATAATATATCTAGATCTTCTTTATTAAGGTTTTCAGAGCCATCCAACAAAAAGATAATTAAACTTGATTCTTCTGCTGCAATCCAAGCTTGCTCTGCTATATCTTCTTTTAAAATTGATTCATCTTGAGCAATGCCACCAGTATCAATTATTAAACTCTTCTGATCTCCAAAGGTTATATATCCATGGTTTCTATCTTTAGTTAGGCCTGAGAAGTCTGATACTATTGCCTTACGGGATCTAGTTAACTTATTAAATAAAGTTGATTTTCCGACATTGGGCCGTCCAATTATTGCTATAGAGGTAAACATTTTTAGTTATCATCTTATATGCTTAATGAGAATATATTAAATCCCTCATCTATTACATAAAAGTTATTACTCCTGCTAATAATCGTTTTAATAGGTTTTCTAGAAATTTTTTCTCTTCCGGTAGTACTTCCATTTAAAGGATCAATGATGTGGATATATCCATCTAAATCTCCAACAACGAGCTGACCTTTGAAGCTAATAGCATTAGAAATTTCTCTATTTAGATACTCATCAGAGTTCCAAGAAGGCTGAAGACTTTTCATAAAAAATGTTTTCATACTAGAGTTAGCTTCAACAACAGCCAAAACTCCTTTAAGAATTACCGGGGAAAAGAAAGATGAGCTTTCAGAAGTCCAGACAGATCTTTTTTGAGCTAAATCAAATATGTTTAAATTACCTTGATAGTTGGTTGTGTAGACCAACCCTCCCTCAACTAATGGGCTGGAATCAGAGTCAACTAAACTTTCTAACTCAGAAGTTCCAGACGGATAGGAAATTGCACCATCCCAAATAGGAAAACCTGTATCTAATTGAAATACTCCAAGTCTTCCATTATCAAATGAAACAAAAATTTGCTCGTCAGATATTATAGGGCTACTACTTCCTCTTATTGTAAGATTAGGAAGTTTAGATCTGTATGACCATTGCAATTCTCCAGAATTTTTATCAAGAGCTAATAACTCACCGGAGCCAGTTTTGATAATTACAAATTTAGCATCTATAGCTGCAGGAGCTAATACTTCCGATTTCACATTAGATGTCCATAAAACTGATCCATCATTTTGATTATGCGCAATAACATTTCCATCGACGTCCGATACAACCAAGATACCAAATCCAGATGAAACACCAGAAGAAAGGAAGTTTGATTGTGCTTCCCAATTTACCTGACCTGATTCCGAGTCAATCGAATAAATTACACCAGAGGAATCAGCAAAAAATATATTACTAGCATTAAAACTAGGAACAAAATTACCTAAAGTATTTTCAGCATTGTTGAATGAAATTTTCCAGTTGTTTTTAACAGAATACTTACTAGAAAATTTTTCTAATTTTCTTGGTTCATCGATATCGACCTCTCCATTTTCCCAAAATTTAAAGGACTCCATTGAAGAACAAGAAGATAAGAAAATAACAATTAAAAATAAACTAATATTATTTTTGAGCTGATAGATATTTCTTTTAAGATTTTCCATATAATTTTTTAAGTTTTAAGATTTGCTAATTTCATTGAAACAATAGATAAAGAGGTTTCATCGGTATATTTATCTTTTGCTAAAAGGTACTGCTCTTCTGCAAGAGAATTCTCTTTTTTCTTAAGGAGTATATCTCCTGTTAATTCATGAATGTAAGCATTAGCTGAAGAGCCTGAGTACTTTTCAAGAACTTTTAAAGCAGCATCAAGATCCCCATTTGCAGATAAAAGCCTTGCTGAGCTAACTCTTGAAATTTTATTAAATAATTTATTGCCGCCTATACCATTCGTTAGCTTGATTAGTTTTGAGAAGTTATCTAATGCATCTTCATTATTGCCATCTCTAGCATCTGCTGATCCTTTTGTTAATAAAGCTATTTTGGCATAGCCTGTTTTTTTATAGCTAGAAGTTAGTTCATTGAAAAGAACTATCGCCTCTTCTTTACCGCTTTCAGAATCAACATTTTTTGAGAGCCAATCCTGATATATCACAGCAGCTTTCTCGTTATTGCTTTTAGCAATATTAGACATGGCAAAAGAAATTACTACTATTGCAAGGATTAATACGATAACAGAAAGAACTGCTATCTTATGCTTATTATAAAACCTCATAAAAGGTGCAAATTTCATATTATTTTCAAAAACTTCACTCATAATTATTTCCTATATTTACAGAGCTTTATAAAATTCAAACAACTCGTCAATTGAGACAGTTTGCTGCTCTTTAAGTTCATCTTTCAATGGCTTGATAATAAACGTACCGTTATTAAACTCTTCTTCCCCAACAATAACTGCATATTCAGAATTATTCTTGTTAGCCCTTCTTAATTTAGCCTTTAAGCTACTATCTGATAGCTGCATATCTAAAATAATATTCTTATTTAGAGACCTAAGGCGGTGCGCTATTTTATATGTTTTTGGCTCTAAAATACTACCAAGAGTAATAAAAGATACAATTTTATCTGATAGAGTTGTATCGCTTACAAGACTAGCAAACCTTTCAATTCCTATAGCCATACCTATCGATGGTAAGTCTTTACCCCCTAATTTAGAGCATAGATCATCGTATCTACCTCCACCTAAGAAAGAATCTTGTGCACCAAGATTCGACGAAAGAGCCTCAAAAACAAACCCTGAGTAATAATCCAAGCCTCTTACCAATGTGTAATCTATTTCAATGTTACATACATCTGAAAATTCATCTTTGATTGCTTCAAGTAATTCAATAGATTTTGTTTCAAGAAATTCTTTTAATGAGGGCGCATCTTTTAAGATTAATTGAGTATCTTGATTTTTACTATCGAGAACTCTAAGAGGATTACGGGAAAGTCTTTCTAAGTCTTTTTCATCTAGATTTTTCTTGAGTGGCTCGAGAAATTTTATTAGAGCATCGCAATAAGCTTTTTTATTATCTTGGTTCCCTAGATGATTAATTTTTAATGTGCAGTCTGCTATATTAAATTCTTCTATTATCGAGCAGACCAATGAAACCATCTCAAATTCTGGAGCTCCTTCTGGATATCCAAGGATCTCAACGCCAGCTTGATAAAACTGTCTATACCTTCCTTTTTGAGGTCTTTCATATCTCCACATAGGCCCCATATACCAAAGCTTATGAGTAGATTGATCAAGTTTTTTTTCAATAACAGACCTAATAACGCTAGCC
>Ga0209091_10000636_pt1 | contig 32940 bp, 18 predicted proteins | sample ArcticOcean_MG_C_6_FD_187438 | JGI IMG/M metagenome (GOLD analysis project Ga0209091, IMG submission 187438) | Marine microbial communities from western Arctic Ocean - ArcticOcean_MG_CB8_128 (SPAdes) (version 2) | ecosystem: Environmental > Aquatic > Marine > Oceanic | place: Arctic Ocean...
TGATGAATTCAGTATGATTGAAGGTATCTGATATGGTCATGCCAGGTAAATCGGCCCCCAATATCAGCGAAACATCAACTTGCATGTAACGTAAATCGAGAGATTGGCCACCCAGATTTGCGGATTTATTCATGAGTTCACGTCCTCAATCGTCGCCACCGGCTTCAAACATACTCAGCATACTGTTCAGTTCACGAAGATCTTCTTCGAGCATAACACGTTCCTTCTTATCCAAGTCACTACTATTCAACTTCTCAGTGATGCTTTCAATTTCAATCTTCGCAGAGGCACGTTCTTTGGCTAACTGCTTGTCCTCTTTGATCATCTTCATGCGGGCCATTCGAACACTGGTGTTCTTGCGGTGAGCGTTAAAAGTAGGCGGACTTTGTGCATTGATTTCAACTGCTGTTGGATAAGGAATCTCAATGCCCTCTGCCTTGAATTGTTCATCAAGGTTCTTGAGCAACCAATCTCGAGCAATGAATTCATCTGTATAATCTTCAACCCATCCAAACATTCGGAATACTTTAGCAAAATCACCTAACTCGAAGAGCAAGACACGAGGCTCTGGTTTAGCGATTACATATGGGCACTGGCGCATAAGTTTGAGTATGGTATACTTGACGTGGTCAATATCTTCATCATAACTGACACCTATATCATGAACCAGTGAAATTCGCCGCCCTGCTCCATCTCCACCACCACGTGCGTGATTGATAATTGTAGAATTTACAAGGCTGTTATTCGGAACGACGACCAAGTTCTCTTCATGGGTAAGAATCTTGGTCGAGAGAATACCAACTGACACGACTGCACCTGTTTTTCCTTCGACTTCAATCCGGTCACCGACTTCGAACGGTTGATCTAAAGCCAACATGAATGAGTTGACGATGTTCCCCAAAGTCTGTTGCATGGCAAGGCCAATGATGAGTGAGAAGACAGCTAAGGATGCGAGGACTCCAAGTAATTCAATTCCCATTTCAGACAGTGCGAGGTAAAGGCCTCCAAACCAAATTGCTGCACGTGCAAGGAAGATAATGAGAGAATTACTTCCCGATACAGTGACGCTCGAAGGCTCTGAGAATCGGTCCATGATGACTGGAATCATCACCTTAAGTGAAGCACTGAGTAAGGAAGTCGAAAGAAGAATGTAGGTTGCTTGGAACATCGGGTCTGAGGATTCGACAAAGGAATGAGTTTCGCCCAAAACCCACCTCATCGTGAGTAAAAAACCCGTAATGAGTATGAACAAGTAGATTCGCTTGGTAACTGGAGAGTAGAGTTTGTCGTCCCACTTGAATGAAGTCTTTGTCACGAAATCCAACAGAATTTTCCGCAACATGAAGCGAACGAGGCCAAATGTGAACAAAGTAGCAACGAGGCCAGCGACCCATTGTGCCCATGGGTCGAGCCCGTTTAGAGTTTCAATAGCATCTTCAATTTGAGTCACAGCGTGCCCTCCCCTTACCGTTCATGAAAGGATGCCCGTTCATGATAGTATTTGAGGATATCACTCCCGTTTTCAATTCGAGAGTCCAAAATAAAAGTTTCTAAATGCCATTGCGGACCAAAGGGGACCCGCTAATCTTCACTTCTTGAATACTTGAATCAGTTGCAAAAGATTCCTTTGGCTCGATTTCGGCCCTCCAAGACCATCCAAGTGAATCGAATGCCCTGAATGGGCCACTGAACTGAAGATTACGCATTGGGAATGTTTTTTGTTACTTTTCGATTCGATAAAATAAACACTTCATTAAATGTAAACGCCCCCCACATTGTAACAAGGCGAGAAAATGAGTGGACAAATATCAAAAATCGGATTTGTAGCGAGCATGTTATCAGTAGTATTATCATTGTATATTTACTTCATAACTGAAGACCAAAATTTAGGAATCTTCGTAGGTCTCTGGGCCCCAACTTTGATTCTTGCAACCAAAGAAATCGAAGAAATGCTCAAGAACAAATCTTGAGTCTTTGACCCCCAGGGTCACATGAACGGTTCATCCAATGAGGGGTTAGTATCATGAGTCATCGTCTACCCCGCGTAGGTATGGGACATCGTTTTTCTCCAGCATTTTTGTTCACTCTGCTTATGTTGAGTGCAACAATGTCAGGATGCTTTGGCACTGAAGAAGTTGAAGAAGAACTGATCATTGCGAGTCCCCTCGATGGATTATTTACATCGACTTCATGGTACCACTACGCTGGTGCAGTTAATGCGTCAAACTTCACAATAGGGTTTGACAACCTCACAGGCAATTCAACACCATACCCTGTTTCAGGCACCTACTATGGAATTGGCGATACTACTTTTGAACCTACAATTGGCGTCACATCCACTGGAGGGATTCACTATGCTTCATTTGGTGGAGCGGGCTCAGGAAGCATGGTTTACACCTCAATGGACCAAGGTCAAACATGGGAGAACATGGGACCATTCAATCCTCTGATTCCCGATATTGGTCAAGTCCCTTCCTCGAATGACCCGTACATCTATGTCGACAAGTGGACCGACAGAATTGTAAAATTCGATATGCATGCATTGACGGCAATGTTTGTTGAATACTCAGATGATGACGGGCAAACCTGGTCAATTCCGTTCACTGCTGAAGGATATTACACTCCACAAGACCACCAATCCATTGCTTCAATGCCAGATGTTGATGGACAGGGAAATTATGACACTATCTTTGTCTTCTGTATCAATACCGGAAATTCTGCCGCAGGTCCACAATGCTCACGTTCTCTGAACGGTGGCCTTTCATGGGATCTCCAACTGCCAGGATACCCATTAGGCACCCCTCAGTGCTCTGGTTTGCACGGTCATCTTGCTGGCTCCAATGATGGGGCCATATACCGAGGAAATCCATCGTGCGACGGACCTGCAGTCTACCGGAGTTTAGACGGCGGCACAATTTGGACAGAACATACAATCACAACCACTGTGCCAATGCAAGAAGGATGGCACAGCCACGAAGTAGCCGTTGCAGCTGATGAAGCGGGCAACCTCTTCGCTTCATGGATCAGTATTGATGACATGCCTTGGATGGCCTACTCACGCGACCAAGGCGACACTTGGTCCGAACCAATGATGGTTGCACCTCCTGGTGTCAATGAAACTGGATTCCCGACCATTTTTGCTGGTGAAGAAGGAAGGGTTGTTGTCGGATACATCGGCGAAGGGGATGACCTTGGTGGATGGAGTGGGTACATGTCGGTCATGACCGATGCTTTTGCAGAAAACCCATTGATTACAACGGTGGCTGTTAATTCACCAAATGACCCTCTTGACATTACCGATGATTGTGGCAATGTACGCTGTGGCGGATTTGGAGATTTCATTGATGTTGAACTCGATGATGAAGGACGACCTTGGATTGCCTTAGCCCATAATACAAATGGAGAACTTGGAATTGTTGGAACCTTTGTGACTGGCCCAGCACTCTATGGAGAATTGCGACAATTGCCGGAGATTACACCCGGCGGACCAAGTAGCCTTTGAGCCGAAGTACACTTCAAGACTCAAGCACGACGGTCTTTTGCATCTTCTTTAATACGTTGAACCAGATCTTTTGGCCCGAGTGCTGACTTCAATACTTCAAGTGCCTTCTTTGATTTTTTATCAATCTTTTTCGGCATGTGTAATTTCAAAAGAACGATGACATCACCACGACCACTTCCTCGGTTACGTGGCAAACCTCGCTTCTTAATTTCAACGGTATCGCCAGAATTAGAATACGGTGGGACCTTGATGGTCAATTGTTTTCCATCAATATGCTCTAAGTTCAAGGTTGTACCCAACACTAAGTCAGAATAACCAAGTGGAAGGGACATAATGAGGTCTGCACTTGAACGTTCAAACCAGAGGTGCTCCTCAATATCGATCTCGATGAATAAATCACCGTCTTCGCCTTTGCCTTGTGGTGCAGGCTCTCCTTTACCACGCATACGCAATCGAGTTCCTGCTTCAGCACCTGCTGGGATGTTGAAACGCAGAGTTGTGGATTTGATCTCTTTTCCATTTCCTCGGCAAGGACTACAATTCTCATCGATTTGATGGCCAGAGCCTTCACATCGTGGACAGTCTCGTACGACGTCTTGAACAAAAGGTCCAACTTGTTGACGCATCCGTACCCGTCCTTGACCGCTGCAATCGCTACAGTCTGAAATATTACCGTCTTTGGCTCCAGTCCCCGCACATTGAGAACAATTGACGGGAAGTTCGACTTCGACCTCTTCTGAACTTCCTTCGTAGATTTGTTTCAAGTCAACGGTATGGAACATGCGGATGTCACTGCCACGGCGTCGTGAACGACGACCGCCGCCACCGCCACCGCCACCGAAGATATTCGAGAAGAAATCTCCTCCGAGAATATCTTCCATATTGATGTTAAATCCGCCACTGCTGAATCCACCAAAGGGTGAACCGCCAGGGCCGCTGTGACCGAATCGGTCGAATTGGGCACGCTTTTCAGCATCGGAAAGGACAGCATATGCTTCCTGGATTTCCTTGAACTTGTTTTCGGCGTCATCTTCCTGACTACGGTCTGGGTGGTACTTTCGTGCAAGACTGCGAAACGCATTCTTGAGGTCGGATGAAGAGGCATCTTTTGCCACTCCGAGGACTTCGTAATAATCTCGCTTTTCCGACATAGCACTCACCCAACAAAACGAGGGGCATCAAGGACCTCTTTCAACATCTCGCATGATAAGGCCGATTTCAAGCGTCCAGACCACATTGTAAACAAAACGGTTCAGCCCGTGGAATCGAGGCATTACAGCCTCGACACATGACTCCTTTTGGAGATTCGATGACTTTAGTTGGTTGAGAAGTTTCGTATTGTGGAACTGACATCATTGCCATCGATTCGATACTTTCAGATGATTGTTCTTCCGGTGTATTGGAATCCCAACCGTACACCTTCTCATTTTGAGCCTGAACTGCAACGGGGAGAGTATTGCCGACTTCGGACATGACTGAATCTATTCCTCCGTCATCTGACACTGAAGTTATGGTGAGTTCGGCTGTATCCTCAGCCGTAATGGTTCGAATTGGAGCAACTGGGCGTTGGGCAGTGACTGGTGCCGCAGATGCCGCAGCACGCAATGCTTGCTGTCTCCTTTCCTCACGTAATTGAACAGCATCGCCTCGACCAAACATTCGCCCAACCAGATCAAGGAATGAATCCATAGGGGAATTTTTGCGAGTAGCGCCAATGGTCGAATTGACTGATTCATCATCGAAACTTTCATTTCCAGACATTCTTCGATTTGCCTTGCGAATTCGTTCAGATTCAAGTAAAAGGTCAACTTCGACTCGTTCATCTTCACCCAGTTCAAGTTCTGGTGATTCCAGAGCGATACTGGAAACATCTTGTTGCAGAACCCTTTCACCCTCAGCACTCAGGTTACTGTCAAGTTGTACATCAGTTTGCCAAACTCCAGCTTCTTCAGCCTCGTAGACCTTCTTCATTGACTTCATCGTTTTTGAGCGATGGAATTCATAGTCACGAACCGTTCGAGTTTTGCGAAATAAAACGACCCCGATGATGATACTGATTCCGTACCAACCGTACATGAGGTTCGGTTCAACTTCAAACATTTCCTTGAGTGGCGTCACTGTAAAGTGAGTCACTCCCATCAAAAGCAATGGCAAAACCGCAATCCCACGGGCTGTTGCAGTTCGCTCAGATGCCATTGTACTCACCCCTCGCTTCAATCGCCCACTCAAGTATGTTGCCATCGAATGTATGGCCTTTGCATCAACGGTCACTGGGTGCTCGGCCTTTGCGAAGAAGACCGTCGAGTAATCCAACAGAGAAACTCGAATGAAGCATAAACAAACACAATGGAACTCCCAAGAGGTTTGAAAATCGCTTTGAAGTGATACTGCTACGGAGCCCTTCAATCACAAGTACGCCCAAATAAAGTCCTGGGAGAACCAAAGCCAATTCAGTTTGTAAAAAGCAAAGAAGAAGCGTTGCCAAGAATCCAAACCAAGGTAAAAATTCTCGCATACTCACTCGCTTCGGATGTTTCCGTAAAATCTTCATTCGCCAAAAACCATACCGATGCCCCATCTTCCACCATTTCAACAATCCAGAGCGTTTTACCATCTGTACGCTTGTTGCTGGTGTACGATGAATGGAAAAACCGGCTTCAAGCAGCCTCATTGAAAGGTCACTGTCTTGACTGGTAATGTAGGATGTATCCCACCCATTCACTTGTTCTAAGGCTTGACGTGAATGCATTGCGAAAGCAGGAGTATGTGTTGGACCTGAAACTGTGAAGGTATCGAACTGTCCACTGCCACTGCCAAGAGGGGATGCGAGTGTCCCTTCAATCCATGATTCAATGATACCGTGTTCACCAATTCGCGGTTTTACACGGATGCCAACAGCAGCCAAAGGAACAGTTGTTGTTGATTCAATGCGAGTCCATTCTTGTCGGCGTATTTCGAGATGGTCCGGTTCGACAGTTGAATGACCAATCATTTCAACGGTGAATTGAATCGAATCTGGAAGCAGTGTTAGAGCAAGGTTGCGTGCATCACCAACGTACTTTTTAGGGTTTGAATGTAACTCAATCAGAGGTCCATTAGCGTTTTTGCTGCGTTGTATGGCTTTGCTGACTTCATCCCGTGTCGAATCTGTTGAACCGCCGTCAAGTACCAACACCATATGCTGGTCTGCAGGTAATGATTGAGCGATCAGTGAATCCAAGCACGCCCCAATATGCATTGATTCATTCAGTACTGGAATGACTGATGCAATCAAAGGTTGCGCATCACTCATACCCTTGCCAACATGACTTTGACTTTCACCTCTTCGCCTTTTTTCCCGATGAAAGGCATGTTCATGTGCAAGCGCTGGTTGGCGAGTTCATGCAAGAGCCAATGCTGCGACTCAACGGCGTCAATGAAAACTTGCGTATACTCATTGAAACGAAATTGAGTGGTGCCGACTCTCCTGAAAAGGTGCTGCAGGCAGTGTTAGCTCTATTCCCTGAATTTCCACGAGAGAACACATCTGAAGAACCAGAACTCGGAAAGGCAAGCAATGAGACATGGAGTGCTGAACAAGTGTCACTTGAGACCTACCTCAAGTTACTCCATGACTATCGAATACTCGATACAGCCTTGGATGCCATGACCGTTCACTTCGATGGACAAAAAACCCAATTCGACTTGCTACGACAGGCGGCAATTGCTGGAAAAGTAGCCTTTCCCTTGCCAAATGAAAACCCCCTTGGCGGAGTCATTACCATTACCTTAGAAGGAGAACATCTCGCCGATTGGCTCGAAGCAGCAACATGGCATAAGGGGCGAGATATTGCCCCACGTAAAATTAAAGATGACAATGCAATGGGCGTCGATGGTGAAGCAGCTACTTGGCTTTAGGCAAGTAACCTGTATCTCTCATCCATTCGACTACTGCCGCATCGTTACCAAGCCAATCAAGTGCAGTGGTGTCTATCAGTGACCTCCAAGCGACTGCATCGTGTGCAGTCCACAACTCTTGGTTGTCGAAAGAAGGCGACTGACCTTCAAAAGTCGTAGGCAGCACATGTAAAGCGATGTCAACTTCTTTCAGTGAATGATACCAGACTCCAATTGGCAATTCTCCTTTCACATGCCAACTAAATTCTTCCATAATTTCACGCTCAATGGCCTGAATAAACGATTCATTCAGTTCAACTTTACCTCCAGGGAACTCCCATTTCCCAGGGTGCTTTTCGGTCGATGAACGACGAGCAACAAGATACTGGTCATTGTCAGAGATTAACGCTGCAACAACAGAAAGCACTGGGCGATACATCATTCGTTGAAGCAGTTCTTGGACCAGTTCAAGCCCAGATGTAATTGAGCAATTTTCATCCGGAGGAAGATGAAGAAACAGACATGGTATCTGACTTCTATCCTCATTTGTGGTCATTTTAATTGCAGAAAGAGTTCGATACAAAGTTTCGTTGCACAGAAATGCCCCTGCATCTTTAGAAAGTTCACATTCGATTGGCCAGCCCAGAGACATCCACGATTGTGCTGGTGTTGTGATTCCGAGGTCACCTTTTCCTGTGATGGTTTGGTCACGTAGTTGACGGCCATTATTATCAGGAATCCGCATCTCGATTCGATCTTGAGCCAGCGTTTCAATGCGTGGGATTTGACACGATTCACACAATCCAAGATGGAGAATTGCATCCCAATGCTCACCTTGTTCAAGTGCAGATGAAATTTCTGTCGAGCCCGTTTCATCAACGGAGAGTACCCGTGTTTCAATCAAAACGTCAAGAGGTGCTTCCGTATGCTGTCTGACATCTGACCACGGGTCATTCAATCGTAGAGTTGATGGCAACTGTTCGACCAGTTCACTGGAGATATTCCGCTGATGAGCGCCAAACGGCTCAAATCCCGTCACCAATATCCGAGCCATGTCATTGCCTTATCGTGGGGGTTTTTGATGCTCGCGTCCTGTGAAGACCCGTTATCTTGACTAAGAAGAACCGACACGAAGGTTCAGTGGGGAGCATGGAAGAACATTCAGAATTGACGCTCCTTCTCCCAGAAGAAGAAGACGACAAGGGAGTTCTCTATTGGCGCCCCGTCCGATTATTTCGTGAAATTTGGAAAGAAATCACCTTTGGAGTCGGTGCATGGGGAACTTTACGCCCACTGATCACAGCACTCTTAGCAGCGGTACCGTTTCTGTTTCTTGGTCAACATTTCAATCGCCAACACCGAAAGGCATTCGACTGGACCATGCTCCAAATCCCTCTTGCACTCACCATCGTACTGTGGGTCGGATTGTGGCTCTATTCAATCTTTGATGCATGGCGAGAAGCCACCAAGAAGATAGCATCTCATTCGAACTAAGGTTTCCACAATTGGTTCGTACATGGTATTGAACCATCTGCTAAGCCTTGCAAATCTTGCTTATCGTCGATATCAAATTCGGTCGGCAAATCATTATCGAAGAAATTGGCGATACTTGAGGATTCAATAGCCCAATACATGACTGAATCTTCGTTGTTTGAGTGGCCTGGGTGAGAACTGTCTTCATGGTCTGCAGGCGAAGTATAGACCGTGTTGACCAATCCGAGGAGATGTCCAAATTCATGAACAAGAACACTGTTTTCTATTTTCTCTGCTGAAGGTCGTTGGAAGAAATTTTCTGCATCATCGATTGAATCTTTGAAGAGGGCAATGGTCGAGGCATCGACTGCCACTCCAAGCACACTGCTGTCATCATAGACACCGGCAGGGAAAATAACTTGCCAGTAAAGGGTTGAATCATCTCTGGGGTCATGGCTTTTCGCATCCCAACCAGCGCTACGCACATCATCTGCACTCCAGATATCTTCGTTCTCAAAATCCGTTTCAGTAAATTTAAATTCAATCCCTTGTGGTTTATCACAAACCGATTCGAGACGTTCTTTCAGCAGGTCGGTGGATGTAGTTTCAGGTTGATAGCCGGCTTGGTAATCGATTTCGACCACCATCGAAGTGTAGGTTGAATCGTCAAGACAGGCCAACGTAAGTCCACCAGGAACCCCCCTGTTCAGTCCTAAATTACCGAGGGCATCAGAACCAATACACCCTGAAAGGAGAGGAGAAATAAGGACTGCGAGAATTCCTAAACAGATGCGAACGCCCTTCTCCATGGTGTGCGGTGGCGGTGGTTATTTTCAAACCCACTGCTCACCAGTCTTCTGGGATTTCAAGTGGTGAGAACAATTGGCCAGGGCCTTTAGCCTTGGCCAGTTGGGTCCGTGAAAGGGCTTCCCAAGGGCGCAGTGCCAGTAATCCTTCTGCTAATGAGGCATCGATTTCAACGAGCGTAACTCGAACAAGCGTTGCAAGAATGTCCATTCTGTCGGTATCAATAATTTTGAATATTTTTTCAAGGTCGAAACTAAATGAATCATCACTTCCTTCTGGTGTATCAATGGCCCAGGGGTGAGTTACGGACTCAGGGAATGTTTGTTCTGTTGCGTTAATATGTTCGTCTAAGGAACGTGAAAGGCCAGCGATATGCTTGCTGAGGACGAGGCTCACTTCAATCAAAGGCATGCTCAATTGATTGATGAGATTAACCATCCGCTCTTGCATTGTGACCATGCCATCAACGGCCGCAGCCTTATCGTCAGTCATAGGAACAACTCACTTTGTCATTGCATCAACGTATTGCCATCCGAAGTGGTCCCATTGATCTTGAGTCCATCCCTGAGGAAGGCCAGTTGGAGGAATCGGTGGTGGAGCACGTGTACCCGAGGGAGCCGGTGCTGCAACTGGTGCAGGAACCGATTGAGGGGCGGGAAGAACCAAATCGTTTGGAGGAGGAATGTTCAAGTCGATTTGAGGGAGCATCTTTGAATGATTCAATTCTTCAATTACTTCTGCAGTTTGGTCTTCGACACCACCCTCAACCTCACCCGAGCGAATCCTGCGATTCATGACAAGTAACCACATTGCAAGACTGAGTGAGACCAGTGCAATGAGGTAGAGAACAATGCTAAAGGTTCCTTCTTGAGCCTGGAGAGCAAGAGCTTCACCGTCTCGAATAGTTTCTTCCTTGACCAGTAACGGGTCGAGAGTCTTACGGTCCATTTCCACTTCATCCACTAAGACAACAATACGGAAGTCAATATTTTCACCTGCTTTGACATTTGCGACAGTAGGGAGTGTTCCAGTAACAACAGCACCTGCAGACGCTACAAGGTCAACTCGTGCAGTGTCTTCCCAGAAGCCTCCATCGACTGCACGTTGTAAGATAAAGGCAACATCACCTTTGCCACCAAGGTTACGCACTTCGAAGTCAAGTCCCACAGTTTGTTGTGCAATCGGACTTGGATCGTCCCATGAGAAAGTACTGGTTGCAGCATCTAAGTCAATGCTCGGCCCGAGCAAAGCGAGAGACCAAGAAGCAATTGGCTCATCAATGGAATTACCAAATGTGTTGAATGGATTACCTGCTGAATCAGAACCGGAAACCCATACATCGACCATATAGGATGGAAGCAATGTTGTGGCACCAGAGTCGGTGAGGTCAAGGTGTCCTGTCCAGAAGAACTGCTCCCCAAATGGTGTTGTGTCAGGCAGAGGTACACTTCCTCGTGAAATTTCTGCTTCTCCTGCACGAACACGGTAATGCAAGACTGCAGGTTCATCGAGGTCAAATCCATAGTCATCTATTGTTTCAAGCATGACCAAAAGATTGCCACATGCACCAATTGAAAGGTCTGAACCTGATGCAACTTCATCTAAGGAGATCGCCGCAATCGTCGGACGTGAATTGTCCACTGCTAATCGAACCCGTTGGAAAGATGATGTTTCATCCATTGCGAATCCTGGTAAATCATTGAGGGCAAGTCGCAAGTCGAGATGTCCAGAAGGCACTGAAGGAATCAGCAGGTCGAGGCTAAACTCGCCATCATCGCGAGTTGAAGTTTTCCATGTGTTATCATAGTCTCCAAAGACGACATCGAATGCACCTGCCGGAGCAGGCGTCTCATCTTCTGAGAACAGAACACGACCGTTGACACGCAATGCCTGTCCAGCACCAATGAGCGTTTCTTTGAAATCAGAATTGTAATGGTTGGTTCCATCACGTAGTTCGACAGCACGAATATGACCTTCCGTGGTGTCAAATCTAAAGTCGTTATCAAGACTCCATGCATCGTTACCCAACCCTGCTGTTGCTTCGAAACAAGGCGTGAGTTCACCCACGTTACATGGCAAATCAGTCACTAGAATCTTTGGGATGATTTGGTTTTCACCATTGGTATCAAAAGATTCAGGGAAGGTCCATGTCAATTGGAATCGTGCTAATATTTTGATGATATCGTTGTTGTCTTCATCAAGGTCCACACTTGAGTAAAGGTTTGAGACTGCAATATTTGCAGAACCGGACTCCATCAATGCAACTGGGTCGCCATCTTCCCCTTTGGTCAAAGAGATAAACACCGAAGTTTCGTCGTCATTGAAATCTCCACCAAGAGCGAGTTGAATGTATTGAATATCTTGCCAGCCATTGCGGTCCGAAAGAAGGATTTGTGCCGTATATGGTATGCCTGGGTGGAGTGGAGATTGATCATCGTGACCAAGGATTGTTGAGTTATCAAGGTCGAGTTCTGGTTCAAATTCTACACGGATTTTGTATGTACCCAAGTCATTATCCCAATCTGGTACGACTTCACCGGGTACGTATCCGCATGCAACATTACTGTCTGGACAGACAGGGCCACCACCCATGGCAATGGCATTGTCTTGAGCGTCCTTTCCAGTGATGAAGTAAGAGACACGTTGTCCGTGTTGAAGCATTGAATCATCAATGAGGCCATCAAAGATATTCAATCCACCTGCTTGAGTATCAGGAGAAGTTAGCGTTTTCAATTCGTATTCATCCAAGTTTGGCAAGCCATCGAAATTGTAATCACTGCAACCAATGGCTTCGCTGGCTTTACAACCAATCCAATAATTGAGTGTCAATTGATTCGGTGGGTCGACTGAATCTTGAACGACGATACTGATTGCTTGACCACCGGGTGAAGGTGGACCTGCATGCCGCTCCTCACCATCGCCAGGAGTCGATGAAAGCACAAGTGGTGAATTCCCATCCAGTACCAATCGAATTGTATTGTAGCCAGGGTTTGCAAACACCGAACCGTTTTCCATCTGGATTGCTTCGACGTAGAAGACCATACCGCCAGGAGCTGATTCAAAGGGCGATTGGAAGGTGATGTTATAGACACCGAACGCAGGGTTTTGCTCTTGGGCCAAAAGGACTGGCTCCCCGATAGGGTCGCCATCATAGGTGACGTTTTGTCCAAGTACGCGAAGAGCAAATTGTCCTGCCAACGGCGTGAGTTGTGAGTTTTGGAAGTGGATAAGTCCTGTGAACGAGAGGTTGAAGCCACCACGAACCCAATCTTGCGAGTAAAGTTCTCGGCCCGTTTCTTCAAAGACGCGCAGCCCATCCAACTGAATATCGTTTTCAACAGTGATGTCCAAGTCTTCAGTATCCCAAGCAGCAACGGCTTGACCTAAGTCGTCTTCAACAGAAATCAACGCTTGCATTTTACTTTCATCGTTCCAAGACCAATCGACCTTGATCGGTATACGGATGGAAACCATTCCTTCTGGATCCATAGTTGAGGTACAATTGGCGACATCAAATTGAACAATTCCTTCTGCATCACTCACCACAGAGCATGTGTCGCCACGTTGCCAATCAAATGCTGGATTTTCACCGTATGAATTATTCAGTGCAATAAGCGCTTCAGTAACTCGGTCAACTTCATCACCCGGGGCAATTCGAACCTGAAGATTACGATACACTCCATCGGGCGAAAGAAGACCACCTTCTAAGGAGGCATCAATCGCACGAGTTTGCATTTTGTAAGCAATGTCGATGTTAGAAATTTTGACTCGACCAGATGTTGCCGCTTTGACAGCAATTGGAATGAGAACATCACCATCACCATTTTGAGGGATAATCGAATTGAAGGCTTGAACAAGTGTTGGTTGAGATTTAACATCAACGCTAACGATTGATTCATCACTTGCAAGAACTGCGGACTCATTCAAGAAGAGAAGAGACTCCCAATCCCAAATAAGGTCGTTACCGATATCCAACTTCGGACGGTCAGGATAGCCTTCTTCGTATTCCATCGTGATGGAGTCAATAAGAGGAGAAAGAGAGTTGTCGGTTGTTGACAAACTTACTGCGTATCGAATTGTATCGCCTGCTTCAGTTGATGGGAAACTCACTTCTTGGTGATTCATTGCAGGAAGCCACGTTGAACCATTATCATTTGAAACTTGAACTGATATCGACGTACCTGAAGGTACATCAGCAATCCAGTTCGGTCTCACTTTGCCCACTTTTGTACCCGTAGTATAAGGAGGTGAGGTCCAACTTCCGGAAGGCGAATATTCTGTTGAATATTCAACATCGACCCACCAAGAAACGGCCGTAGAACCAATTAACTGTGCTTTCCAGACTAATTCAGTACCGGGATAAGAAAAGTGAATCGTTGAATTTGATTCAACGGATTCCCAATGCGTGCCGTTATCTGCAGAAACCCAGTAATCAACACGGTCACCAATCGAGGCTGCAGACCAATACGTTTGCACATTGACACTCAAGATCGGGTCGCCTGATTCGGTTACAGGGCCAAACCATGTGGTCGTACCCGGTGCAGGAGTTGTTTTGTATTGCCATCCAGTTCCGTATTCACGGTAGTACAAAGTAGCCGAAGACCAAGAGGAATAGCCACAGTCAACTGTTACGAATCGTGTACCGTCAAAATGCAGGCCATAACCAAGTGCTGACAGGAGGCGGGTACCCGTTTGAGGGACAAGAGAAGTAGAAGTTCCAGAAATGGTCCAAGCTTCGAGTTGGTCTTTATCTTGGCTTGAAGTTCCTTTTTGGCATCGCATGAAGAAAGTGCTTTCATTGACTTCTAATCCACGAACTTGTTGACCAGTCTTGCCACATTCCCAAGAACTGCCAGACGAAGAGGAATAGGAATACATGTCTTGACCACGAGTGTATTGGCCATCGGGTTGGTCTCCGAATGTGTATGGAACAATACGACGTTGAGCGTTATGGACAATCCAAACATCTTCGGTATCACGGTCGTAAGCAATTGCTGTATAATCGGAATACTGTGGAGATACGTCGTAGGAGTCTATGCATTTCCATGTATCATCACGTGAGATATCCATCTCAAGGACTCGATGGTATTGTGTTGGGGCTGAAGAGGAGTAATGATATCGGTAGCCGGAGAGAATTGCAAACATTCGCTCATCATCAGTAATGGTCCAATCTCGGAAGCCGTAACTACCGTAGTATGAACTTGGGTGGAGAGTAGGAAGTGTGCATTGGCCTTGGTCGAGGGTAATGACGGATTCTTTGGTAGCATTATTCGGGTAAAGACGGTGGACAATGTTCTGGAAGGTCGAAGTACTCCAAGTTGACATGAAGAGCCAATCGTGATGCTTTAGAATTGCACCTTGGCTTTGTTTCATAAGATTCGAAGATGTCTTGAGAGCTTGCTGTGAGAATCTGTTTTCGGTAGAGTTCGAAGTGTGCGGTTGACGAACGGCGTACGAACCATTGTCAAGCCAGGCATCTGATGCAGAGTTTTCCAGTTCATCATAGCCGTGTGGGAAGAAATTTGTTGATCGGTTGGCAAAAGCAAGACTCAATTCTCCACTCCGTGCGTCAGTTGCTGAAGTTGTACCTTCAAACCACTCGTCACGGTCATCGGTTACAGTTTGACTCCATCCGGTGGCAGAGGCGCCAGAAAGTGTCATCGATACTTCGGTGACCAAAGCGCCCTTTGGAAGAGAGACCATTGCCCCAACATCGGGGTTCGCACCTTGATAGAGAGCAACATATTCACTTGAACCATCATGCAGTGAGTAAATGTGACGTGATACGCCTGCAGCATCAGCAGAGCCGACAAAAACATCTGCCATTGGACCCATCGGAGACAAGACCATGATGAAAAAAAGGATGAACATTATTCCGCGGCCGTTGGTTAAATCCTTCTGCATGACTGCCCCCCTTTTTACATGCTTAGAGCCATTGGCCTTTGAACCATACGCCTACAGGTTATTCAAAATCACCCTGTTTGGCGTGAATCATATCGGATTGGTGAAGAGTCGCCACGGATGCCATCCTCTTCATCATCATGAACTTCAAACCAATCGACCATCCAATCACCGTCAGTATCCCAATTCATTGGATCAGAGCCTTCAGCAATGTGGTCATTATCTAAATCGAGAAGATACCAGCCGAATTCATGCTCCCCAACTGCCCGAACTGGAGCTGTGTTCGGTGAACCTGCATAGTAAATCTCCCAAGCATCTGTTCTGTTTCCAGCCAAATGAATTTCATCATCGCTTGAATCTTGGACAAGGAAATTCGTATCCTTATCATCGACAATGTAAGCAAACCGAATATCATTCCCGAAGGATTTGTCCATTTTCAAATAGTTCTCTGGACTTGCACCATCCGAATCAAGTTTCAAAAGAGCTGCACGGAGTTGCCACCATTCCAGCACAATCTCTCCATCATAGATCATACCGCTTAGTCGCACGGCATTTGGGGCAGAAAGATCGGCGTCCGTGATGCTAAAAAATTCTTGGAAATTCGTATACGGTTCATAGACACATCCGGCACCAGAGCAATCCCAATTCCCATCTTGGTCAGGGTCATAATTAGCATCAACGGGGTCTGCAGGATTCAAAGTAAACCAAGTTGAAGAGAGATCTGGTCGTGAGAGAATTCCTTCAGAACCTTGTTGAGACAACGGCAAACATGAATCTGTGTCGGTCGAACAAGCGCCACCAGTCGCAGCATCAATCCAAACGACTCGAATTTGTAAGAACGAACTGAAATTATCGTTTGTTTCGTTCCATGCTTTCGAATATTCATACCAGTCAGGTAACATGTCACCGTCGGTATCATTGTCACTCGGATTGATTCCATACTTGAACACTTCACGGCCATCAGTGAGGTTGAAGTCCTGTTGATGATACACGACCTGGCCATTGGAAACGACTGTTGAATACGATACACTGTCTTCATCAGAATCATTCAAGTCTGGGCGAGTTAAATTATCCCATTCCATCCAATTGGTAAAGGGTAAATCACCAAGACCGGATTGAATGATTGCAGTACCGGGCGTAAACACACGTCCAGACCATGTCCCTTGCTGAGCAGGTTGGTCAAAGACAGACCGGTCGTACCAGCCGTCGTGATCTCCATCGTAATTGACATCCCATGGATTCAATGGATTCGAAGCCCAGTGATTGATTGTGGAAACATCTTCCATTCCATAAACTGCATAACAATACTCCCACCCATCTTCGATACCATCAGAATCGGAATCGGCATTGGTTGGGTCAGCAACTCCAAGTAGAGTTTGATTGAAGTTGTTTTGATTGTACTGATTAATCATATCCATACGGTCAGAGCTTGCTTGACTCTTTGATACGAAATCAGTATAGAGTGCTTGTTGAGCCTGAGCGAAGGTCATACCGAGTTCTTCCATATACGCTTGAATAGCATCGTCTCCAAAGTCAATAATCCCATCAGCAACTGGTACACTAAAGCGAGAGATGTATTTCCCATAGGTGCGAGATTCCCATTCACGTAAATTGGAGAACCGTTCATCCATCGAGATGTTACCGTCACCATCGCAGTCGAAACTATCGCCATCGGTATCGAGGTTGACGTCGCTATCGATCAACGGGTTCATACTCCAACGGTTCTCTTCCAAGTCCCATTCGGTAAACCAGTACTCGAAGCCATCAAACATACCATCATCATCCGTGTCAGGATTGGTTGGGTCAGACATACCGAGAAGTGTCGAAAGGATTGGGTTTGGTGGAACACCGGCTTGCCAATCGTTGAAATCATTCAGCAGACGTTTGCCACGAGTTTCTTTGGTGATGAGAATATTAAACACACGTTGAGCTTTTTCTGTCGGTTGCTGAACATCGCCATCAAGGTGCAAGAGTGGAGCATCTGCAGGGTGGTCTAATCCATTGTCAGGATTCTCCACCGCAATAGCAAATTCTTGACTATCAGTCAAGCCATCGCCATCACCATCAAAGCCGCCATCACCTGCAACCAAAGGATTGAGAGTCCAAGTTTCAGCAGTATAATTCCATGTTGTGAATAACTGTTCAATACCATCAATCATGCCGTCCCCATCGGTATCAACGTTGTTTGGGTCAGAAGTTAAGCCGGTAAGGTTGACTTGGTCTGAAGAGATAAAAGAACCAAAAGATTTCTCAAAGGTATAGCCTGGCCATTGTTGCAAGGCAAATGCAGAACCAACCGTTGTAACAAACCACTGAGGTGAAGTGCGGTTTTGGTCAGTTTCGCTCAGTTGCGGAGAAATCGCGTTGTATTCTTCCCAATTCGCCATACCATCATCATCAGCATCTTCCCAACGGTCTGCAGAGTCCAACGGATTCAAAGTCCAAGCATCATCAAGAACATTCCAACGAGCAAACCAAATTTCCCAGCCATCTGGCATTCCATCAGAATCTGAATCTGCATCGAAGGGGTCTGCTGAACCAATGTTCGTGATTGTTTGAAGAGCTGTTACTGAGCCTGATGCTCGGTCCCCGAAGTTTGCCTCAGGAACTCCATAGGCACTGATATTCGAAAACAAATCTGTGGAGAAACCGTTTGGAAGTGCTTCACCATCAAAGGTTTGGTTTCCGGTGAATAAATCAGACCGGAGGTGGAATTCTAAATAATTAACAAAGGCCTCTGAATCTTCTAACACACCATTGTGGTTGATATCATATCCATCCCCATCGGGGTTTTCAAAGAGGTCTGAAGCATTGAGTGGGTTAACGCCTTGACGTGAAGGGTCCCATGTGCATGCACCGCCGGATTCCCATCCGTCGGGTAGTGAGTCGCCATCAGAATCAATGTTGTTCGGGTCTGCTTCAAACCATTCAAGGGTCGAGTTGATTGATTCACCATGTGATTCAAACAACAATCCCTCAACACCAGCACCGCGTACAAGCGACCATTGGTACTCGCATAGGTTTGCAAGCCCATCTCGGTCTGCATCCCAATCTGCATCATCTGCACGATTCGGGTCGAGGGTCCAATTGTTCCCTCCACTAAAGGAAGAGCCTATCCAGCGTCGGTGTTCAATTTCCCATCCATCTGGCATACCGTCTCCATCGCTGTCAAAGTTTGTAGGATCCGTACCTTGATCGCTGCTTGAAAGACCAAGATACGTCGCATTGGCTGCTTGTCCTGCTGCATCATCACAGATGTATTCCATTTGAACTGAATAGTGACACCAGAGTGTGGAATCTTCATAGAAGAAACCGAAATATTCGCTGCCATCACCCAATCCATCACCATCGGTATCACCGACTTTCGGGTTGGTGGAATTGTAACCATTGAGCGTTTGAGACTCATATCGATATTCATCTAAGTTCGTCCAGAGCCGTTCCAAAAATCCATCACCTGCTTGGTCGAGATCGATTCCATCACCATCGGTATCAAAAATTGAATCCCAAGGGTCGGTCGGGTCTAATCCATTGGCAACTTCCCAACCATCTGGCATTCCATCGTTATCGGAATCATTGGCACCAGGGTTCATCAATTCGAGATTTGCATATTGCCCAGGTGAAGAGCCAGTGAAGACTGTGGTATTGCCGTCAACTGTGATTGTTTGCACGGTGACAATTTCTCCAAATACATCTTCTTGATTCTGGAAACCATATACCGCAGAATAATCTCCCGAAATCGCCCAAAGACCCTTTTGAGAGCCGATGAGAATTTCATCACCAGTTGTATGGAGTGAGTAGACGTTATTGTAATCACGAACATATTTCCCATCAACGCCAGGATGTTCAAGCAATCCACCGTACGTAATTGAGTTGTCAACAAGATTCATCCTGTGGACTCCAGAAGGTGTACCAAACCACAAAACCTGTGCATTCGATTGTGTAGGACCTGCAAGAGACATCGTTCGGACGTTTGCAGGATTGGCAATCATACCGAGTGAGAGAGAACGTAGTTCATCAATCGCTGTTGGGTAAGGAGTGACTTCGGGCGTGTAATAAAATCTCCATGTCGGTTCAAAAGAACCACGTGCTGTGCTTGTTTCTCCGAATAACAATCCTCGGTCTGTACCAACATACAGAGTATTGTTGCCACCGCCAGCGGGGCCGTGTGCAATTCCAGTCACCGTAGCTTCGGATTGACTCAGTGCTGTGTAGAGTCCTGTTGCGAGTTCATAGTTTTGTGCGATTTGAGAAGAAGAGGTAACTCCGAACACAGCGCCTTCACCAGATTGACCTAAGCCAATGATGTGTTGGTTTTGACCATCGAAGTTCAAAAGCGAGAGAGCGAAGATTTCGTCCGAGAGTGACCAGTCCCAAGTGGCAAGTGGACCGAGATTACCATCTGCTTGCAGAGGAGCAACGGCTAAACCAATGTTCGTTGCAATTGCGAGTGCATAGGATACATCTTCAAGAGAGAGAAGTAAAGATTCATGCAACTCGACGCCTTGAGGCATCCAGTGGTCAAAACTCACCATTTGGTCATAGTCAAAAACCGTCAAACCATAACGAGTTGTTGCATACAGCATAGTACCGTCTTCATCGAGATCACGAACATCGTGATGGATAAGACTCATTTCATCTTCTTGTGCAGTGAAACTCAACGGTATGTATTGATGAGTATCGAGTTGATTGCCAAGCAATACCGATTTCATGCCAGGGAGTACAGAATTCCCATTATCGTCATGAACAAAGTATTCTTCAAGAGTCGAAAGTGATTCACCTAAAGCCAGCGCTGTCAGAGTACGACTTACATCGGGTGAAACGCCTCCATCACGGTTCGCATCCCAGCCATCAGCATCCGGGTCCAATAGAGCGTTCGTGCGGTTCAAAGGTTCAAGACCAAAGTGAACTTCCCAGCCATCAGGAATCCCATCTCCAAAAGAAGGGAATAAACGGCGAATAGAAAATCCATCCCAATGATAGCGGTCAGAATCTGCAAGCAGAGGATCGGTACCGAGCCAAAGGTCTTCATCGATAACCATGGAAGCATTTTCGGTACATGCGGCAAGTATATTCTTGAAGGTTGCATTTTGTCCTGTCGCAATAAATGGCCAATTCTTGAACACTGAACCATCTGGTAAAGAAGCCGAACACCACATTCCATCCAATTCAGTGGTATGGTTCAATGGCGCCCCGAAAATATATTCTTCGGGCGAGGAAAAACGTTCTGTAATGGAAAGTACACCGTCACGATTCACGTCAAACCCATCCTCATCGGGGTCATCATACACATCAGAGCCGTTCAAGGGGTCAAAGTTTTGACATTCATACTTCAGAGAAAAAGAGTTGTAGCCACCGACACGCTCGCACATGTATGCCTCATATCCATCAGGCATTCCATCACCATCTGTATCGGACATACGAGGGTCGAGATAACTTCGTTCACCTTCTTCATTGACAGTACCTGTTAATCCACGCGGGAATCCAGGAGATGTACAATTTGCAGGATAAGGCCAGCAAAATTCTTCAGTAGCGTTCAAACCATCATGATCTCGGTCAACAAAAGCATCTGATGCATTGTTATTATCCATACCTTGCATGATGATAGAACGGCCATCGACTGTGCTCCAATTCATCCATGCTTCGAACAAGTTTTCATGAACATCTGGAATTTTATCACCATCGGTATCTGTCGTAGGGGGCTTGGAACCGTCCGTCGAATCCGGGTGGAGGTTTGAAACCGGCGAAACCGCAGGAAATTGCGACATGAACAGGAGACTTGCAACAACGGCAAGTGTGGTTAGAAGAGTGGTTAAACTACGACGCATTTTGAGACCAGCCTACAAAGCATACGCTTCGCAGATGTGTAACCCTCCCAAGACACTTATGAGGATGATGGAGCGATGTTCGGACAATTCTAGATTCAACAACCACTGAAACTTCACCATCACGAACGAAAAAGGTATGTGCACCTTAGAACTCGAGTCAGAAAAACACCGTATTGCATCGAACCGATGCGGTTTCTTCAAAGGCCGCTCGCGCTCCGTGATAAATGATTGAGATGGCAATGACACTCACGCATCTTGGAACAGGCAGTCGTGGGAACGCGACTTTGCTTGAAACTGAGCATGCCAAAGTGTTGATTGACCAAGGATTTAGTGGAGCACAACTTGAAAAAAGACTGGGGCGTCTGAATATTCACCCTACTGAAATTGATTTCATGTTCATCAGCCATCATCACGGCGACCACGGCGGTGGGGCTGCTGTCGCACAGAAGCGTTGGAAGATCAAGGTCCAAGCAAATCACAGAACTGCTGAGGAACTCGGCTTAATCCCAGAACTCACTTACTATTTCGAATCATTAGACATGATTCGTGTTAGCCAAGACCTCGCAGTCCTCCCAGTGCCAGTTCCTCATTCTGGTGCAGACAATGTCGCCTTCATCGCCAGCCACAATGGAGGCCGAGCTGCAATCATTACTGACCTCGGCTCTTGGACCGATGAATTGGTCACCCATGTTCGAGGTTGTGAACACATTGCGATTGAAGCAAATTATGACCATGACCGATTGATGAACGGTCCATACCCTTACTCACTCAAAGACAGAATTAGCGGAAGAGGTGGCCACTTGTCAAATGACCAAACTGGACAGTTTCTCGCACAAGTTTGCACACCTGAAACCAAGAGCATTTCATTGACACATTTGTCCATAAAAAATAACCAACCACACCTGGCTGAATCAACAGTCTTGTACCACATTGATGAAGTCTTTACTGGGGATATCTCAATCTCACTTCAAGATGGACCTGAATGCTCACACTATATTGGCAAGAATGAACCAATTGAGGCATCCAACACCCTCAATCCGAGCCATCAGTAATCACTCAAATCACCCCCCTATGGGGGGGTGTTAGGGTCAATGGCTAAATGATGCCAAAGGGTGTGCCATCTGTGAACGCACAGTCAAGCACAGTTTCGCACCCGTCCCTTCGCCGGGACCAACGTGGTGTGAGCGAAGTGCTTGGTGTTGTCATGATGCTGGCCATGGTAATCACCATCATGGGTGGAGTGTGGGTATTTTTGAACCCATACATCGGTGATTTCGAAGACAACACAAATTGGAACAGTGCCAATGGAATTGCTGAACGGTTCCAAGACCGCATCGATGTTGCAGGAAGTGCTCCAGAAGGAACGGGTATCCGCCACACACTTGCACTGCAATCAACAATGATTCAGCCAATTGAAAAAGTCGAAACATGGACCATCGCCGCTGATCTGACTCCTTACGATTCTGTGATTGTTCGAAACGTAAATATTTCCACGATTGGAGTTTATTCAATGAATGAGACGGCTCGCAGCATGAGCATTGAGACGGAATCGAGTATCGAAAACTATGCCTTTGATTCTTCGCATCAAGAGGTGCTCATCAACCATACTTCATCTCGTCAGCATTGGATTTCAGTGACGGTTTACGATGCCGATGGTATTGCAATTCACCGAAGCGTCACCTACATCGTTTCAGGGATTCAAATCACGACATCCCTGGGAATGGGCGAACATCAAATCGCTTTGATGAACGATGCACGTGTGGAACGGTTCCCGAATGAACCGTGGCGTGTCACACAATATCCAAACCTCGAAATTGACACGCTTGTCAACGGTGAGTTCCGACTGTCATTGGTTCTCAATGATGTACTCATTAACGGTTCACTCGGTTCTGGAAATAACATTGGTATGAACATGATTTCACTCGGGCCAATGACGCTGTTCACTGGACATGCATACAATGTCAAATTCACGGTCGATAATGCACTCAACGATATGATCACTCCTCAATACCATGAGCGAATGCTCGACGAGTACACGTTGAACAGAGCATCAGGAACTTTGGACACCTATGTAGGATATGCTCCGTATTTGCGAGCAAGTGGTGCTGACGGTTTTACCGTTGAAACTCAAGGCGCCCAGTTATTCTTAGAAGTCGATGTCAAGCGAGTGGAGGTTTCAAGATGAGGTCCGCTCTCTTACGAGATGAAGAAGCAGTTTCTGCAGCAGTGGCAACCGTACTGTTATTCGGTGGAGTCCTCTCGATTATCGCCATGATGATGGTTTCAATGATTCCCGTGATTGAAGAGTTGGAAGGCTCAATCGAACGGCATGACATGTCATCGCAAATGTCGCTTTTAGCACATCAAACTGCAGCACTGAGTGAAACTGGGATGCCGGGTGACTCGACTGAAATTGAATTGATCCCAGTTGATGGAGCACTCAATTGGAACATGATGCAGAGCAGCATGTGGTATTCGGCCACCTGGGTTGATGACACGAGTTTCCGAGTCCAAGGAGCCCTTGACTATGACGATGAACTCAGCATTCGCCATCCAGAATCAATGAACACGGCTGTTTGCGTTGATGACCTGCGACTTGGACCTGCAAACCCGTACATGTTCACCATCCCAGAATGGGCAGAGAGTGTCTCGATGACAGCTTCACCCGGTCTTGCACTGCCACTCGGACCAATTGAAATTGAAATTTGGAATCAGTCGGTCAAACAATCGGAACTCAACCTCATGGTTGACGGAATGTATACCCTTGACACCAGTGCTATGGGCGAAACAGTCATCCATTCGTCTCATCAATTACATCTGCTCATTTCCATCGGCTCAGGAGGAACTGCCCTCATGCAAGCAAACGACCCAAGCCCTATTGATTCCACAGGATCTTCTTGGTCACTCCCCTTACCGAGTGGCAACAGTCAAATCCATGTCGTCAGTGAAGTCGCAAACCAAATCATTGTCACCAATCAAACATCCACCTCATACTATGCATTACCATCGAATCAAAACCGTGTTGGTGTGACGTTCAATCATCAATTCGCTCTCGATGCGGCTGAAGTGGTACACATAACGACAAGTTCCCCATCACGATTAGTACTCCAAACCAATATGGAAGCAGATGTTGGACAAATTGCTTGGCCCAGTGTTGATGGACAATATCTTGGGCATTCCTTTGTCACTCCTTCACTTGAAGGGGAAGTTCTGTTCACCAATCCTGGACTTAACAGTGTCACGGTCACTTGGAGAGGAGGAGGACTTTCTGTTGCCCCTAACCAAACGATGGTCTTTGATTGGCCACCAGCAGAAGTCGAAGGTGCGCCAATGCTTGATGCCAACGGTGACATTTTCGTATCTTGGAGAAGTGATACCAATGGTTCAGGATTGCAAGTGATTCCAGCAGACGATACGGGTGCATTATCCGGCCAGTTACACACGCTTCACATCGATGGAGTGAATACCAACCAAGTTCATCTTGCTCGAGCAGGAATGGCTGCGGATTGGAATTTGACTGGAAGTACAAATCAAAATGGTACTCTTTTCGACACAGATACGCAAGAAACTTTGAACCTCAACCAAGGAATCAACCAAATCAACATCGAAGATGGACATGCACTGCGATTGTACCTTTTGCGAGGCCAAGATGGACTCGTACAAGTTCATCACGACGGTGCTCAGCGTTGCCTATCGATCAATGTACAGGCAAGTGGCTGGATCGCATCGCAACTTCCTTGGGAATCAATGAGTGGAAGAAGCCAAGTCGACCTGCAAAGAGCCTGGAAAGAAGGAACTCACCCCGCAAGTATGCAAATCACCTTGATTGGAGTAAATGGTCCTTCAACTCATGCAAACCTAGGAACAGTGTGGGGCTTTCACCTCTCTCGCTTGAGTTATGAATTTTCATCGTCCATCATGGGAATGGAAGTGGCCTATGTTGGCGGTGCTGTCGTAACCAACCACCCTGAATTCAAATCATACATTGTGGTCGCCCCTTCTGACCGAGGTGGGCCCGGCCCGAGATTTGCAGCAACCATTCCGTCACTCCATCCAACTCAAGACAGTGTAAGTGGTGCAGGTACTATGAATTTAGATATCGAACTTGTTGACCGTTCGTCACTGGCATCAGCAATTGCCTATGAAGTCCGACGTGGATGGTCAAAACCGTATGGAGTGGCCATTGCCGATGCTTCAGCAGACGGCCTTGAATCAAGTGAGGATTGGACAATCTACCCAGGCAGAATCGATTTGCTCACTGACTATGTAGGATGGGTTCCCGACCCTTCGTATGCCACCACCGAAGCAGTTTGGCACACGAATGGACAACCGATTCAATTCACTTTACAAATGTCAACACTGAATGCCCATATGACTGAGGTGATTTCATGAAGAGAGATGCACTGAAGCAGGATGAACGGGCAGCTGCAACAGAATTGGGATATATTTTCACGTTCTTGCTTGGAGTATTGCTTCTTACCATGTTCAGTTTGTGGGCCTATGATATTGAAACGGCAACACGGGAACGGTGGAATATAAATGCAATTCAATCCAACCTTGACGACATTGCGGCAGCAGTTGAAAGAGCAGATGAAGCAAGCCGAATGGGTTCGGTAGAATACGCTGAAAAGGTCACATGGAGATCAACTGAGGCGGATGAACATCGTATGACTCTTGTCTTGACGGATACCACTGTTGAATTGATTCACAACGGAGGAACTTTAGATTCAAATGTATCAATATCAGGCACGGGTGCTGGAGGCCATGGGGGAAGTGTTGTTCTTGCTGGAGTGACCTCTGTATGGATTGTACATTCCGATGGAATTACATCTCTTGAATACGATCGACCTCAGTCGAATTATTGACTCATCGGCGCATAACTGCAGAATGGACTTGTGCTTGCACTTCACGCATCCTTGACTTTGCACCGAGTTCTCTAAACACAGATAAAGCACGTTGTAAGTATTCCATACGACGGGGTTTATCCGGTGCAACCCCACCTAAACGTGAGAGCAGTTCTCCGATTTGCATACGCAAGTCATTTGCTTCAGCAATAACCAATGCTTCACGATAATGTTCCATTGCATCTTCGGCTCGACCTGAGTCCTGTAGAACTTCACCGAGCAAAATCATGATTTCAACCAATGAGAGCAAATCACCTGCTTCACTCATTGTTTCAAGTGCTGTTGAATAATGATGTGATGCGACATCTGCATCCCCTACCTTAGCATAATATCGTCCAAGAACAGCTTGTGCACGAGCATGGAGTAAAGCATCATCTCCGCCATCCGTATTCTCGAAGGCTTGGAGTGCATGGATTCGAGCCCGGTCAATTTCACCAAGTTCAATGAATGAACGAGCAAGAGTCAGTTGTGTGCCAATGAGTTCGGTGTCGTTTGAACCCTTGAGGATAGCCTCGACTTCGCCATATGCTTCCAATGCCTTTGGAATGTCATTCTTTCGTCGCAGCAAATAACCCATGTTATTGTATGAACGGGCAGCACCTTTTGCATCTCCAAACTCAATAAACTTCTCAAGTGCATCATGATGCATAGTGAGTGCTTTGTCGGTGTCTCCTTGTTTGAGAGCGATATCAGCTAAAGCAGAGAGAACTTCAGCATCAAGGCGTGTTACCTTCGAAGATGTACCAAGTGTTTGTGATGAAAGGAAGATGGTCTCTGCTTCAGCAAATCGTCCGAGGAGGACGAGAATTTCACCACGAAGTTGCAACACTCGCATTTGAACTGGAATATCGAGTGATTCCAAAGAAAGACTTTCAATCAAACTGAGCAGTTCCATGTGGCCCTGTGCGATGAGGTCTCTTCCTTCGTCTGCGATCAGTAATGCTGCATCGCCACCTTCTCCGGAGCGAATCAGGTGATAGATTCGCTCAATGGTAATACCTGCTGTGAAATTCTGCTTTTGATACCAAGTGTGACACTTGGTATGGAATTCTTTCTTGGTATTCTCATCAAGGCTCCGCAAGAGGAATTCTCGAATCAAATCGTGAACATCGTAGGTATCAATATCTCCCTGACGGGCAAGCCCTTGTTCAACCAATGAATCGAGTTCATCGGTATCCAATCCTTGTTCGGCCAGCGCACTCAGAAGCACTGGCTCTCGGTAAATGGCAAGTGCAGAAAGTACACGCTTTTGTTCAGCACTCAACTTTGAAAAGATTTCAACGGTGACGTAATTTTCCAATGTTTCGTGGAATGCACCTGCCGAAGCACCTCGATTAATCAGTTCCAACACCAAGGGGTGACCACGTGATAGACCGTGAATGTGCAGCCATTGTTCATCACCGAGGTCTTCGAAACTACTCAAAAGTTGACGGCCAGCATCCGAATCAAGCCCATCAAGTGGGAGAACTAAACTTGCAATTCGACCTTCAGCATCCTTTGCAGGGACGACTGGTTTGAAAGAACGTGAAAAGATAACCAGCCCAATTTCTTCCTCACTTCCAAGTAAAGCAAGTGACATTGCTTGAAATGTTTGATGAAGAGTGGTATCGGCAACTTTGTGGAAATCATCGATGACAATCAATGTTGGAGTTCCTTCGAGGCAGTCAACGAGTAATCGTGCCGCATCTGCAGGTTGTGGAACAGGAGTTGCAGCCAGATAATCAGAAAAGCTTGAGTCGCCAATATCCGATAACCAATCGGCAACAGCCTCAAAAAAGGAGCGTGAACCTTCCCAATCTTGACATCGATGGTACAAGAGATTGCGTCGATGCATAAAGCGTTCAATGAGTTTTGATGCAATGGTTGTTTTACCAATGCCAGCAATACCAGGCACCAGTAAAGTAGTCGCACGAGCATCAATAAGACTCGCCATATTATCCATCTCTTTTTCCCGACCATAGAAATGTCGTAGACGAGGCAGATCACCGAGTGATGTCACAAGTTGCTTTTCAACATGTTTTGAAAGGTCTCTCTCGACCAAGTCAGCAGACAATGTACGGGTATCCAAGACACAGTTCTCATCCATGTAACGAATGATATCAACAGGCCGCATCGAGAAGTTAAGATGGTCATTGAGTTCACCTAAAGTTGAATGAATGATTACTCCATCATCCATGATACTTCTTAATTCGAAATTCCGGAGTCTTGACCATGTGTCTTCGGAAACATTGATCCCAGAATCTGTCAAGAAATACGCTTTACGTTTTCGAGACACACCTGAAACGTGTGCTTGTCGTTCAATCAAAAGACCTTCATCTTTCAATCCTGCAATGGCCCGAGGAACATTGGACCGAGCGATAGCCACCGCATTGGCAATCCCCATCTGTGAAAGGGCAAATGGTACTTCGACACTGCTCTTGAAATCAGAGTAATCAAGCAAATGCAAGAGTATTCTCTCTTGGACACCGGGTTTAGGTTGAAGAGCCATATTCTTATCTCCCTCTTATCTCCTCTTCAATACTTCCGATTCAGTGAGCCGTAGATGCTTCACTGGTTTGGAGTATAATTTGGATCTGGAACCCAATTATTTGATTCAGCATCCCAAATCCATCCAGGATGTTGCGCAGCCTGTGGAGCAGCAGCCACTTGTGACTGTGCCGGAACTGGAGTCATTGCCACTTGTGATGATGGAAGAGCTACTGGATCTTGGCGAGTTTTGGTCCAAGCATAGGGGTCAACAGCCTCTTTTTCCTGTGAAGCAAGCAATTCAGCCGCTTCATCAAGATCCTCATATTCGACTTGCAGGAAGAACATTCCAACGCCCAACAGAAGGATGATACCAACAATAATCGCTGCAATCAATCCAATATTGGAATTGGAATCTTCACCATCTCCAACACTTAATTGGAACAAAGCATCTGAGTTTTCACCCGGAAGAGCAAACACTTGGTCATCCATTTCAAAGATGATATTACGTGCACCCTCATTACCGGAGAGTTGGCTGCTTGAGATTTCCATACTCCAAGTCGCATCAGCCTTGACACGAGTTTGGTTAATACGAACACCGCTCAAACTATCATATCGAGCTTCAACAAGACTGTTTGGCAATCCTTGACCGCTGAAGTAGGCAGGATTCGATGAGTCCAGTGGACCAGTTCCTTCTCGAATAACGTTGAATGAAACTTCAACAACAACGATGTTGATTTTGTAGGAATATGCAACAGAGCCATAGGAATCTCTTGCTTCAAACATCAAGCCAACGAGTGACCATTCCGAGATATCATTGGAAAGACCAGACACGTATGCTGGGTTGTATTTCACAATACCCTCTGAACTGAAGGTGAGATAATTCCCATAATCATCATCATCAAGGTTCGTCAAATCATCATAGACATCGAACACAAGTCCATTGGTACTGCTGGCAGTAGGACCATCTGGGTCGGAGAAGTGGTTGGTCAAGTCGATACTGATTCCACCGTTACAACGGTCTTGTTTTGTTGGGTTTGAATCGCAGAACAAAGTCATTGTACTTACCCAGGTGCTTGAATTGAATTCTGGAATCAGATTGTCTGCATCACTTGGGTTATCGATTGTAATACGGATACGTTCTTCATTCGAGAAATCCATTCCATCCCATGCTTTGATGAGCAATTCATATTGTTGGTCGTGAATGAGGTTTGAAGTATCCCAAGTGGTATACCATGCTCCATTTTGAGCAAAGGTGGTAACTGGGTTCGGACCATTATTGATCTCGGCACCACTTGCCAAATCAAAGATAGAGATTTCGACTCGAGTTACAATTCCATCGTTGTCCAAAGCGACACCTTGAATCAATTGAGTTTCACTGGCTCGAAGAATATCGGAGTTCAATGGTTCACTCAGTTGAACAAATGGAATTGCGTTGTCTGTGTTCACGCTGATTGAACGGCCCTCATAGGCACAATCCATCCAACCGGTCTTAATGTTACAGAAATCACTGTCAGATGCCCAAATTCGGAAATCATAATCACCTGTTTGCAAGTCTTGGAAAATCCAATCGTATGCCCAAGCAGTTGAGCCTGGAACATTGAAATTCGCAGTGTAGTTATTCGGTCCATTGATTTCAAACCAAATGGAGTTGATATCACTGCCCCAAGTACCCGAGTAAGGGTCACTCGCAGTGCCAGTGAACGTTACTTTGCCATTGTCGTGAGTTGTACCATCATTTGGCGTGTTAACCAAAATACTTGGTGCTACGAGGTTGAGTTTGTACTTACGAACTTCGACAGGAGAGTAATCCAATCCGTCGTATGATCGGACACGGAAGGTAACATCGCCTTCACCCTCTGGGTGAGCAGACATTTCCCAATCAAAAGCCCATGTTTTGAATGGATGGTTGGATTTCGTGATTTCGCCACCTGAACCCGAAGAGTCAACAGCGGAATACCAATCTGTCGAACCTGCAGGTTGAACTTCAACACGCTTAATCAATCCAAACTGGTTTTGATATGCGACGTAATCGACGGGGTAAGGTCCCGAAATCCCGTCCCATGAAGAGCCGGTTAGAGCAACTGTTGTTGCAAACGAGAATCCATCATTTTGAGTGACTGTAACACTCGGTTTGAGGTTATCAAGATTAATCACATCATCGATTGAACCACTGAGGACAAAGTCAAATTCTTTCTGTCCCTTTCCGAACATGTATGCCTCGACTGAGTAAAATGGCAACTCACGGCCACCTGTACAATCGAGATCTTCAGAATCTACTTTGGTATCTCCATCGTTATCATAGCCATCAGCACATGAATTTTCATCGATGAACACGGGGTTTCCTTGGCCGTCTGTCACTCCTGGGATTTGCACATTACTTTCCCCAACCTTGTGATTCCAATTTCGGTCGAGTAAGAAATCAGACGGTAGAGAGACTTCAGGTGTAAATCCAAAGGCATCTGTGGTAAGTGTGTAAAGAGGTAAGCCGGTTGCGTCTCGGATGACAACGGTTGCGTCAACAACGTTGCTGTTCTTGGCTTTGACTTGATAGCGAACCAATTCACCTTCTCGCACTTGACTTCCCCAAGCGGAGTTTTGATTTTGGACGTGAATCTTAGATGAATCGAAATTCTGCAAATCTGCATAAGAGAAGACGGTTGAATTGTCAATCACTTCGAGTGCCATTGGCATGAATGCTGGAGGCATGATTGCCGTTGAAGGGACGAGAAGACATTCATCAAGGACATACGGGCATTCTGGACCGAGCCAACGGAGGGAGACTGGATACAACTCGTTTCCACCTGCATCAGGAATATATTCGGATTGAACAATAACTCGTGATTCAGTGATGTTGTACACTTGGGATGCATTGCTGTATGAATTACCAGAGAAGTAGGCAATTGAACCATACTTGCTACCATAGTTATCATCGTACATCGAAATGTTTGCGGCAAATCCGGAGACCTCCATGGTATTTCGTTGAGCATTGACGATACTGCCTTTGATTCGCATTCCATCGCCACCGTTGTTGGTCACTGTATTGTCATAAAGTGTAGCAGAGGCCATGAACATGTGAATGGCTGGACAAGCAAAATCTCCACCATACATCTGCGAGTTACAAACACCAGTGTTGTTCGAGATTTGGTTGTTAGCAAAATACAATCGAGCTGCTGTAGGTGTTGGAACATTCCATCCTTGATCTTCAAAGTGGTATTCTCCAATCAACACTGCCTCTTTAGCTGTGTCTTGAATGGTGTTGTTTTCTGCACTCACATCGGAGGTTCCGTAAATCCACAATCCATTCCAGCCACCAATTGGGCCGATTACGTTATTATTGGCGGTAACCATCGAGGAACGAATACCGAATCCAGAGCCTTCTGCTGCTCCTGAAATGGTATTTCGGTTTGCTTCAACAATTGCGCCATCATAGGCGGTAATTCCAGAACCATCTGCTGTGGTAATGATGTTATCATTGATGACAAGGGTGTGATTGATTGTTCCAGTAACCTTGTGCGAGTTGGTGTCAATACCACTGCACTTGACATTGATTGTGGAGTCAGATAGAGAACCTGAACTTTGTTTCAAGAACAACCCGTACGCATTGTCTTTAATGTCAAGGAACGAGAGGTCGATGTAGGAACTTTCGACATAAATGAGGCTGCGACCGCCACCTTGTTGGCCACAATCGGCTTCGGTATTACCGGTGAATTCAGAATTTTGAATTCGCATAGTACCAAGAATTCCAGCACCTGCGCCATAGGCACGAACTGCTGCTGCATCGTAGCCGTTTCCATCAATTCCGAGTGTGAAAGTTGAATCCTTAATCAGAGGAGAGGCGAGGTCAAGTGCAATGATGTTTGAGGTATTGATGTCGGTGAACGTAAGACCAGTCGCAGTAGTCGACGAGCCGTCAAACACCAAGACACCGTATTGCTTACCACTGACTTGGTTGGTATCAAAAGGAACACCGTATGCATTTTCAAAGTGTGCATAGTTGATTGAAGTAATAGCTTGGTCAATCGTGGACCGGATAACCATACCTGAACCACAGCCGGCATCACCGTTGTAATTTGGATCATTGGTGTTGTTCGAATAACAGCGACCAGTAACGGTATAATCAGTAGGAGTAGCCCAAATAAATCGAGCCTGATTACCGGCGGAGCCAGAACTTGCTCCACATGAG
>Ga0209091_10000637_pt1 | contig 32869 bp, 37 predicted proteins | sample ArcticOcean_MG_C_6_FD_187438 | JGI IMG/M metagenome (GOLD analysis project Ga0209091, IMG submission 187438) | Marine microbial communities from western Arctic Ocean - ArcticOcean_MG_CB8_128 (SPAdes) (version 2) | ecosystem: Environmental > Aquatic > Marine > Oceanic | place: Arctic Ocean...
TTTTACTAATTTTTCTAAAAGTTCTTCGCTGCCATGAGATTTTCCTATATTTGATGCCATATTTTATTCTCTATTAAAATTTTAAACCGTTTTCTCTTGCAGAATCCGCAAGAGCTTTAACTCTTCCGTGATAATTAAAGCCACTTCTGTCAAACGCTACCTCTGTAACATTCTTTTCTATCGCTCTCTCAGCAATAACTTTTCCAATTATCTTAGCTGTTTCAATATTTCCAGTGTGGAATTTATCGCTCACAATACCTTTTTCCAAAGTACTTGCTGCTGCTACTATCTCGCCTTTAGGTGAGAAAAGTTGAGCATAAGTGTGCATTGATGTCTTGTAAACAGTTAGTCGATGTTTTTGACTTGAAACTATTTTACTTCTAATTTTTTTTGCCGCTTTCAGTCTTGCTAATTTATTTTTCATTATTATTTCTTTTTAGCCTCTTTTCTAATAACATTTTCATCACTATATTTAACACCTTTTCCTTTATAAGGCTCAGGTGGCCTAAAAGCTCTAATTTCAGCTGCTATCTGACCAACTTTTTGTTTCGATATACCTTTTATATGAATTTCTGTAGGAGATGGTGTTTTAATCTCTATGTCATCTGTGTATTTGTAAACTACGGGATGAGAAAATCCTAAGCTAAGATGTAATTCTTTATTTTTTACTTCCGCTTTGTAACCCACGCCAACTAAATTTAATATTTTATGAAAGCCTTGAGTAACACCAATAACATTATTAAAAATTAACGCTCTCATTGTTCCTGCCATAGCGCTATTTTTTACATTGGTTTCAACATTAATCACCTTATCTTCTTTGTTAATTTTAACAGTTGAATGAAGATCCATTGAAATCTCACCTTTTGGACCTTTGAAGGATACATGGCTCTCATTGATGTTAATTTCTACATCACTTGGAATCTCAACTGGTTGCTTTGCTATTCTTGACAATTTATTACTCCACAGTACATAGTATTTCACCACCACAATTTTGGGTTCTTGCTGCATCTGCCGTCATAACTCCTTTTGAAGTTGACACTATTGCTACACCAAGACCACCTAAAACTTTTGGTAGTTCATTTTTATTTTTATATATTCTCAGGCTAGGCTTACTAATTCTTTTCAAAGTACTTATGACAGGCTTTCCTTGAAAGTATTTCAGCTTTATCTTTAAACGTTTTTTATTATTTTCAATTTCTTTTGTTTCATAATCAAGTATATAACCTTCATCTTTTAACACTGAAAGTATTGATTCTTTTTTTGTAGACATGTCAGTACAAACAAATGCCTTGCTTACCATTTGTCCGTTTCTTATAATTGTTAGCATTGCTGCTATTGGATCACTCATACTCATAATTAATTCTCCTTTACCAACTAGACTTAACTAGTCCAGGGATATCGCCTCGCATTGCTGCTTCCCTTACTTTTATTCTTCCAAGACCAAATTTTCTATAAAAACCTTTTGGCCTTCCTGTTATTGCGCACCTATTTGTAATTCTGCAAGCACTTGAATCACGTGGAAGTTTTTGTAGCTTATCAGAAGCTAACATTTTTTCTTCCATAGATACCTCTGTACTCTTTAAAATATCTCTTAACGCTTGCCTTTTAGCTAGTAATTTCTTACTAAGTTTAATTCTTTTCTTTTCTCTTTGTATCATTGATGTTTTAGCCATAATTATTTCCTAAAAGGGAAGTTAAACTCTTCCAGCAACAATCTGCCTTCATCGTCAGTTTTTGCAGAAGTAGTAATCGCTATATCCAAACCTCTAATGCTATCAATTTTTTCATAGTCAATTTCTGGGAATATTATCTGCTCTTTAATACCTAGAGTGTAATTACCTCTTCCGTCAAATGATTTTCTTGAAAAACCCCTAAAATCTCTTATTCTTGGTATCGCTATTGTGATTAATCTATCAAAAAATTCATACATTTTATCTTTTCTTAATGTCACTTTGCATCCTATTGGCATACCTTCTCTTAAGCCAAAATTAGCTATGGATTTTTTCGCTTTAGTAATAACAACCTTTTGGCCAGCAATTTTTTCAATATCACCTACCGCACGCTCTACAACTTTTTTATCTTTAACAGCTTGCCCCAAACCAACATTAATTGTGATTTTAGTAATGCCTGGAACTTCCATAGAAGATTTATATTTCATTTTTTCTTGCAATGAATTTTTTATTTCTTCGTTATATATTGTTTTTAGTCTGCTGCTCATAAATCAATTTGTTCCCCGGTTGATTTGTACACCCTAACTTTTTTATTATCTTTTAATTTTATAACGCCAACTCTATCTGGTTTTTTAGTCTTAACGTTATATATCATTGCGTTTGAAATATGAATTGCCATTTCTTTTTCAATAATGCCACCAGTCTCATTTTTATTAGGGTTTGGCTTAACATGCTTTTTAGCTAAATTTATGCCATCAACTAATATTTTTTCATCGCTTACAATTTTTGAAATATTTCCTAGTTTACCTTTATCCTTTCCAGATATTATATAAACTTGATCTCCTTTTTTTAATCTATTCATAATTCTGTTTCCTTATAGTACTTCAGGAGCTAATGAAATAATTTTCATAAACTTTTCTGTTCTTAATTCTCTTGTCACTGGACCAAATATTCTTGTTCCAATTGGCTGAAGCTTTGCATCCAATAATACAGCCGCATTACCATCAAATTTTATTAGCGACCCATCATCTCTTCTTACGCCTTTTGCAGTTCTTACTACTACTGCGTTATGGACCTCGCCTTTTTTTACCTTCCCTCTTGGAATTGCTGTTTGGATACTGATTTTAATAATATCACCAATTCTCGCGTATCTTTTTTTAGAACCACCAAGCACTTTAATGCATTGGATCTTTTTAGCTCCACTGTTATCTGCTGCACTTAAGACTGTCTGTACTTGTATCACTCTATTTCTCCTTGCTTCTCAAAATATCTACTAACTTCCAAGATTTGTCTTTAGATATTGGTCTAACCTCAGTAATTGTAACAATATCACCAATCTTGCATTTATTATTTTCATCATGAATTTTATATTTAGTTGATTTCTTGATAAATTTTCCATACTTAGGGTGCTTTACTTTTCTTTCAAAAAGCACGACAGCCGTCTTGTTCATTTTATCACTAACTACTGTTCCAGTTAATGTTCTAATATTTTTAGTTTGTTCCATCATCTAATCTTTTCTCATTTATAATTGTTTTAATTAATGCAATACTTTTTCTAGATTCTCTAATCTTTCTATGCGTAGGCAATTGCCCAGTTGTTAGCTGCATTTTTAATTTAAAATAATCAAAACTTGTTTCATCAAGTAATGTTTTTAGTTCTTCTACTGTTTTTTCTCTAATTTCTTTTGCTAACATTTTCATATACCTACATTATTGTTCTTTCTACAAATTGTGTTTTAAAAGGTAATTTTGCTGCAGCTAGCTTAAATGCTTCTCTAGCAGTAGCTTCATCAACCCCCTCCATTTCATACAGTACTTTTCCTGGTTGTATCTTAGCTATCCAGTACTCTACGTTACCCTTACCTTTACCTTGTCTAACCTCTAGAGGTTTTTTTGTTATCGGGACATCAGGAAATACTCTGATCCAGATCTTTCCGCCTCTTTTAACATGTCTAGTCATCGCTCTTCTTGCAGCTTCTATTTGTCTAGCAGTCATTCTTCCACGCCCTAATGATTTTAGCCCGTATTCACCAAAACTTACTTTAGAACCTCTTAATGCAAGACCTCTATTCTTTCCTTTGAACTGCTTACGATACTTTGTTTTTTTTGGTTGTAACATTTTTTAATTAACCTTTCTTTTGTGTTGTTTCTTCTTCTTTTTCACCACTAAATATCCATGTTTTTATACCAATAATTCCATACGTAGTTAATGCTTCAGCAAAACCATAATCTATTTTCGCTTTTAAAGTGTGCAATGGAACCCTTCCTTCTCTATACCATTCTGATCGCGCTATTTCTGCACCATTCAATCTTCCAGCTATATTAACTTTAATACCTAAAACTCCTAATCTCATTGAATTTTGTACAGCCCTTTTCATTGCTCTTCTGTACATAATTCTTCTTTCTAGCTGAGATGCTATTCCTTCTGACACTAATTGCGCATCTACCTCTGGCTTTCTTATTTCTTCTATATTAATTTTTACATTGTTCAGATTTATATCCATCATCGACGCTACTTTTCTTCTTAAAATTTCTACGTCTTCGCCTTTTTTACCAATCACAATACCCGGTCTTGCAGTATGTATTGTAATTTCTGCAGCCTTTGATGGTCTCTCAATAGTAATTTTACTTACTGAAGCTTGCGATAACTTTTTCTTCAAATACTCTTTTACCATTAAATCTTTTAACAAAAACTCTGGGTATTCTTTACCCTGCGCATACCACTTTGATGTATGCTCTGTTGTTATACCTAATCTAAAACCTATTGGATGTACTTTTTGTCCCATAATATTTACTCGTCTGATAGACCTATAGTTATATGACTCGATCTTTTTAAAATTTGATTTGCGCTACCTTTAGCTCTTGCTCTAAATCTTTTAAGTGTAGGCCCTACATCTACATACACTTCTTTTACTTTTAGATTATCAATATCAGCACCATTATTATGTTCTGCGTTAGCGATTGCTGACTCTAAAACTTTTTTAACAATCTCAGAACTTTTTTGCTTACTATAATTCAAAATATCTAATGCATCAGATACCTTCTTTCCTCTAATCGTATCGACAGTCAATCTTGCTTTCTGAGGCGACACTCTTATATATTTTAAAATTGCTTTAACTTCCATTATTTCGCCTTCCTGTCGCTAGTGTGGCCTCTAAAAGTCCTGGTCATTGAAAATTCACCAAGCTTATGTCCGACCATATTTTCTGATATTAAAACAGGTATATGTTGTCTTCCGTTATGAACAGCTATTGTTAAACCAACCATATCAGGAATAACCATAGATCTTCTTGACCAAGTTTTTATTGGTTTTTTATTATTAACTTTATTAGCTTCCTCAACTTTTTTCATAAGATGATGGTCTATAAAAGGTCCTTTTTTTAGCGATCTTGGCATATTATTTTCTACCTACTTTCTTTTTTTAATTATTAAATGATCAGTTCTTTTATTTGATCTTGTTTTGTAACCCTTGGTTGGAGTTCCCCATGGTGACACTGGATGTCTTCCTCCAGATGTTTTTCCTTCTCCACCACCGTGTGGATGATCAACTGGGTTCATAGCGACACCCCTTACAGTTGGCCTAACTCCTCTCCATCTTTTAGCTCCAGCTTTCCCAAGTTTTGCTAAATTATGCTCGGTATTTGATACCTCACCAATTGTAGCTACACACTCTTGTGGAATTTTTCTCATCTGTCCTGAACGTAATCTTATTAATGCATAAGGCCCGTCTTTTGCAATTAGTTGCGCAGATGATCCAGCGCTTCTTGCAATTTGAGCACCTTTTTTTGGCTTCATTTCTATACAGTGAATGCTTGTTCCTAAAGGTATCTTGCTAAGTGGCATGCAGTTTCCAATCTTAATTGGAACGCTATTTCCAGATAAAATCTCATCGCCAACCTTCAGTTTATTTGGGGCAATTATATATCTTCTTTCCCCATCACTATAAAGAACTAGCATAATGTGAGCCGACCTATTTGGATCATACTCTAGCGTTTCGATTTTTCCTGGCACATCATGTTTATTTCTTTTAAAATCTATAATTCTATATTTTTGTTTGTGTCCACCACCAATATGTCTCGTGGTGATTTTTCCTGAGTTATTTCTTCCACCTGTTTTTGTTTTTTTCTCTGTAAGAGGCGCATAAGGTTTTCCCTTGTGCAGTCCTTCTGTCTTAACAGTAACTGTAAATCTTTTACCCGGTGATGTTGGTTTAGATAATATTGTAGTCATAATTAGCTAGCGCTCCCTAAGTCAATATCCTGACCTTCTTTTAGAGTTACATAAGCTTTTTTATAATTTTTTCTACGACCTTTGGTTCTTCCAAAAACTTTTTGCTTTCCTGTAACTGTCAAAATGTTTACTTTAACAACATCAACATCAAATAATTTCTCTATAGCTTCTTTAACATCTTTTTTTGTTGCTGTAGAAGCAACTTTAAATGTTTGCTGTTTAACATTATCAGCAATCATTACTGTTTTTTCAGAAACATGAGGCATTAAAATTATTTTTGATAGATTAGCAATATCCATATTTATACTCCGTACCTTTCTTCGAAAAATATTAAGGCTTCTTTTACTATTAAAACTTTTTTATAAGAAAGCATCATTGGTGGATCTAAATAATCTACTGTAGATATACCAACATTTTTAATATTTCTTGCTGATTTCTCTAACTTCTCATCTCTATTTTTAGTCACTATTAACACTGAATTTAAATCATGACTTTTCAGTATGTTATTTATTTCTTTTGTTTTTATTTCACTTAATTCAATTTTATCTATTGCTACTATTTTATCAGTCCTAAGTAACTCAGACATTATTGATCTCATTGCGCCGTTATACATTTTTTTATTTACTTTCTCGGCATAATTTCTTGTTCCTGATGCAAATGTAACTCCACCACCTCTCCAAATTGGTCCTCTAGTGGTACCTGCTCTGGCTCTTCCTGTTCCTTTTTGTTTCCAAGGTTTTTTACCACCACCTCTAACATCTGATCTATTTTTCTGTGAGCTATAATTTTCTCTTCCATTTGAGAAATAAGAAGTTATAACCTGATGCACTAATGTTTTTTTGTAATCTACTCCAAAACAAGCATCTGACAAATTTATTTTCTCGTTATTTGGTAAAATATTAATTTCCATTAGTTGGATCCTTTTTTTCTTTTTGCAGACTGCGTTACTTCTACCATTCTTCCATTGAATCCTGGTACCGCGCCTTTTACTAAAATTAGTTTATTTTCAATATCTACTTTTACTACCTGAAGATTTTTTCTTGTAACCATTTCATCACCCATTTGACCAGCCATTTTCTTTCCTTTAAATACTCTACCAGGAAATTGGCATTGACCAGTTGAACCTGGTGTCCTATGTGATATTGAGTTACCGTGTGTTGCGTCTTTACCTTTGAAATTATGTCTTTTTATAGTACCTTGAAACCCTTTTCCTTTTGATCTTGATCGAACATTTACAAATGTTCCTTCTTCAAAATGGTTTGCTTCTAATTCTTGACCCACTGTTATTTCGGAAGTGTCTTCCACTCTAAATTCTTTTATATTTTTCTGAGGGACTATATTATTTTTTTTGAAAAGACCTAGATGAGGTTTTGTTGCTTTATTTTCTTTTTGTACCACTGAAGATAATTGAATAGCATTGTATCCATCTGAGGCAATATTTTTTACCATAGATACAATGTTTGTCTCTATTTTTAAGACTGTTACAGGTATTGACTGGCCATTCTCTGTGAAGACCCTTGTCATACCAACTTTTTTTCCTATTAAACCGATTTCCATTTAATTCTCTTCTAAATGTAAAAATAATAAAAAAGCCTAGGTAACAAAAATTCGTAACCTAGACCAACTAAGTAAGAACGCTGATTATACACTAATTCTTAAGCGAGAAAAGCTTAATTTAGTTTGATTTGTACGTCAACACCAGCTGCCAAATCTAATTTCATTAGAGCGTCAACCGTTTTATCAGTTGGCTCTAATATATCCATAATTCTCTTATGAGTTCTAATCTCATATTGATCTCTCGCATCTTTATCTACATGAGGAGATGTTAATACAGTAAATCTTTCCATTTTTGTAGGCAGCGGAATTGGGCCCTTTACTCTAGCGCCAGTTCTTTTTGCTGTTTCAACAATCTCAACTGCTGATTGGTCAATTAATTTATGATCAAAAGCTTTTAATTTGATCCTAATATTTTGATTTGTTGCGCTTTCAGTTTTTTTAACCAATTTCTTATCCTGAGTTTTTATTTATAATGTCATCTGCAATATTTCTTGGGCATTCCATATACTTTGAAAATTCCATGGAATATACAGCTCTTCCTTGTGTTGCCGACCTTAAGTCTGTAGCGTAACCAAACATTTCTTTTAATGGAACTTCACTTCTAATTATTTTCCCAGCAGGACTGTCTTCCATCGAGCCTATTATACCTCTTCTTCGGTTCAAGTCACCAACTACATCACCCATATAATCTTCTGGGGTTACAACCTCTACTTTCATTACTGGCTCCAAGAGTGCTGGATCAGCTTTTTTAGCTCCTTCTTTAAAGCCCATTGAGCCAGCTATTTTAAAAGCCATCTCATTAGAATCTACGTCGTGAAATGATCCATCGTATAGGGTAACTTTTACGTCTTCTACTGGGTATCCTGCAATTACACCATTTAACATTTGTTCTTGTATTCCTTTGTCTACAGCTGGTATGTATTCTCTTGGTATAGCACCACCACTAATTTCGTTAACAAATTCATACCCTGTTCCGGCTACATGAGGCTCTATTCTTAAATAAACATGTCCATATTGACCTCTACCACCACTTTGTCTTACAAATTTACTTTCTTGCTCTACAGATTTTCTAATGCATTCTCTGTATGCTACTTGGGGCGCACCTACATTTGCCTCAACATTAAATTCTCTTTTCATTCTATCTACAATAATTTCTAGATGGAGCTCTCCCATTCCAGATATAATTGTTTGCCCTGACTCTTCATCTGTTTTCACTCTAAATGATGGATCTTCTTGAGCTAATTTCTGTAATGCAATTCCCATTTTTTCTTGGTCAGCTTTTGTTTTCGGCTCTACAGCTACAGCTATAACTGGCTCAGGGAACTCCATTTTCTCAAGAGTTATTATTTTTGAAGGGTCACAGAGAGTATCTCCTGTAGTTACATCTTTTAGTCCTACTGCCGCTGCAATATCCCCTGCTCTAACTTCTTTAATTTCTTCTCTTGAATTCGAGTGCATTTGTAAAATTCTTCCAACCCTTTCTTTTTTACCTTTTGTTGAATTTATAATAGGTGATCCAGCTGTTAATACCCCGGAATAAACCCTAAAGAAAGTTAAAGTACCTACAAATGGATCTGTTGCAATTTTAAATGCTAAGGCAGAAAAACCTTCTTCATCAGATGCTTCTCTTGTGTCGTCTTCATCGTCATCGTTTTTGCCTTTAATAGCAGGAATATCCAAAGGTGACGGAAGATACCTAACAACTCCATCTAGCATTGCTTGAACACCTTTGTTTTTAAATGCTGATCCACATAACGCGCATACAATTTCATTTGCTAACGTTCTAATTCTAAGGCCTTTGTATATTTCATCTTCAGTAAGATCGCCATCATTTAAATACTTATCCATTAATTCTTCTGTTGCTTCAGCCGCAGCTTCAACCATTTGTTCTCTATATTTATTACATAGCTCTACTAGATCTTCTGGGATATCTTTCTCTTCAAAAGTTGTACCCATATCCTCTTCATTCCAATAAATAGCCTTCATTTTTACTAAATCCACAATACCTTTGAAATTATCTTCTGCTCCAATTGGAATTTGTATAGCAACGGCGTTTGATCCAAGCCTTTCTTTGATTTGGTCCACAACCCTAAGGAAATCTGCTCCAGATCTATCCATTTTATTTATAAATACCATTCTTGGTACTTCATACTTTGCTGCTTGTCTCCATACAGTTTCTGACTGCGGCTCTACACCACCTACAGCACAAAATACTGCACATGCTCCATCTAAAACTTTTAATGATCTCTCAACTTCGATCGTGAAGTCTACGTGGCCCGGAGTATCTATTATATTTATTCTATGTTCTTCAAAAGTTTTATCCATACCTTTCCAAAAACAAGTTGTCGCAGCCGAGGTAATTGTTATACCTCTTTCTTGCTCCTGCTCCATCCAATCCATAGTGGCAGCACCATCATGAACTTCTCCAATTTTATGTGATAGCCCGGTATAAAATAAAACACGTTCTGATGTTGTAGTTTTACCTGCGTCAATATGGGCCATGATGCCAATATTACGGTATCGATCTAAGGGTGTTTCTCTTGGCATTATTTTTCCTTGGTTACCACCTGAAATGTGAAAAGGCTTTGTTTGCTTCAGCCATTTTCAATGTATCTTCGCGCTTTTTCATTGCTGCCCCTTTATTTTCAGAAGCATCTTGAATTTCTCCAGCGAGTTTACGCATCATCGACTTTTCATTTCTTTTTCTAGCAGAGTCTATCAACCATCTCATAGCTAGTGTGTTTTGTCTTGAAGCCTTCACTTCGACGGGAACTTGATATGTTGCTCCACCTACTCTTCGTGATTTAACCTCGACTTGTGGCCGAACATTTTCCAATGCTTTATTTAAAATAGCTAAGCCATCTTTTGAGCTACTGTTTTTTGCTAGCTCGTCTAATGCGTTATAAATTATATTCTCAGCTACAGACTTTTTACCATGCATCATTAAAGTATTTATAAATTTTGCAAGTTGTAAATCACCGTATTTTGGATCTGGTAATATTTCTCTTTTTGTTGCTTCTCTTCTTCTAGACATAATTAATTATTTTTTAGTTTTGGCTCTTTTAGTGCCGTATTTTGATCTTCCTTGTTTTCTACTTTCTACGCCTTGTGTATCTAAACTTCCTCGAACAATATGATATCTTACACCAGGTAAATCTTTCACCCTTCCGCCTCTTAAGAGCACTACAGAATGTTCTTGTAGATTATGCCCTTCTCCACCTATATAACTTGTAACTTCAAACCCACTTGTTAACTTTACTCTCGCAACTTTTCTTAATGCTGAGTTAGGTTTTTTAGGAGTGGTTGTATAAACTCTTGTACAAACCCCTCTTCTTTGTGGGCACGCTTCTAAGGCGGGAACGGTACTTTTAACCTTCTTGGTTTTTCTAGGATTTCTTACTAACTGATTTATTGTTGTCATATTTTATATTCTTTTTGTCATATTTCTTTAGTGGTCAGGATTGTAGGAATAGCAGAGCCTACTGTCAAGGATTATTCCGCATTTATCACAGGTTCATCCGGCACAACTTCAGATAATTCTTTTTGCATTATATCTTCACTTGATTCTACAACTACTTTTTTCTCTTGCTTGAAACTTTCAATACTTTTATCTCTAGCTAACTTTCTTGCTTTATGGAAATCAAGCCCAGTACCAGCTGGTATTAACCTACCTACTATTACATTTTCTTTGAGTCCTTTCAGACCATCACTAGCTCCTCTCACTGCCGCTTCTGTTAGCACCCTTGTTGTTTCTTGGAATGATGCTGCAGAAATAAATGATTCTGTAACAAGAGATGCTTTAGTGATTCCTAGTAGCACAGGATTAAATACTATCGGCTTTTTGCTGTCTTCTATTAACTGCTTATTCTCTTCTAAAACATTTTTTCTTTCTGCTTGCTCGCCAGGCAAATAGTTTGAATCTCCTGGCTCGACAATCTCAACTTTTCTTAACATTTGCCTAACTATAACCTCTATATGTTTATCATTAATTTTCACACCTTGCAGCCTATAAACATTTTGAACTTCGGTTACCAAGTAATCTGCTAAAGCAGGGATACCAAGTAATCTTAATATATCATGTGGTGTTAGCTCGCCGTCTACAACCACTTCACCTTTTTCAATGCTCTCGCCTTCATAAAGGTTAATATTTCTATATTTATGTATTAATGTTTCAGTACTCTCACCTACGTCGTTTGTTATTACTAATCGTAATTTACCTTTTGTTTCTTTACCAAAGCTCACTATTCCTGAAGACTCAGCTAAAATTGCTGGTTCTTTTGGTTTTCTAGCTTCAAATAAATCTGCAACTCGAGGTAGCCCACCAGTAATATCTTTTGTTTTTGTTACTGCCTGAGGTATTCTTGCAATAATATCCCCTGCCTCAACTTTGTCTCCATCAGATAAAGTAATTATTGCTCCACCTGGTAGATTATAATCAGTATTACCTTTGGTATTAGAAAGCTGAATTACAGGCTTAATATCTTTTGCGCCACTTCTATTATTTGAATCTATAATTATAGTAGACGAAAGACCTGTTATCTCATCAGTTTTTCTATTAACTGTTACGCCGTCCTCAAAATCTATTAATTTAACTTTTCCTGCTGATTCAGTAATGATTGGTCTTGTATGTGGGTCCCATGTAGCTATAGTTTGACCTGCTTCAACTTTATCACCTTCGCTGATACTTAAGGACGAACCATAAGGAACTTTATACAGTTCTTTCTGTCTTCCTGCTGCATCAACAATAGCTAATTCCGAAGATCTTGTGATTGTTACATTAGTACCATCTTTTTTGCTTATAGTTTTAATTTTCTTAAATAATATTACGCCGTTAGTTTTTACCATGATGCTATTAGTAGCAATAGACCCACTTGCAGCACCACCAATATGGAATGTTCTCATGGTCAATTGCGTGCCAGGCTCTCCAATTGATTGCGCAGCCATAACGCCTACTGCCTCACCTTCATTTACTAGATGTCCTCTAGCAAGATCACGTCCGTAACACATAGAACACACCCCATGTTTTAATTCACATGTAATTGCAGTTCTAACCTTAACCTCATCAATACCATTACCTTCTAACTCTTGCGATATTTTTTCGTCGACAAGTGTTCCGGCTTTTAAAATATAATCTTTGTTTATTGTAGAAATTACATCCTCAGCTAACACTCTTCCTAGAACTCTTTCAGCCAACTGAACAGTAACATCTCCACCCTCAATTATTGGTCTAATTAATACGCCTTCTGTAGTCCCGCAATCTACTTTAGCTACAACCAGGTCTTGCGCCACATCAACAAGCCTTCTAGTTAGGTAACCAGAGTTTGCAGTTTTAAGAGCTGTATCTGCTAATCCTTTTCGAGCACCGTGAGTTGAAATGAAATACTGAAGTACGTTTAACCCTTCTCTAAAATTAGCGGTGATAGGTGTTTCAATAATAGAGCCATCTGGCTTAGCCATTAATCCACGCATTCCAGCTAATTGTCTAATTTGCGCTGCTGAACCTCTTGCCCCAGAATCTGCCATCATAAATATTGAGTTAAATGATGCTTGCTCAACATCCTCACCTTTAGCGTTTTTCTTGATATTTTTACCAAGTTTATTCATCATGGCTTTCGCTACTTGGTCATTTGTTTTAGACCAAATATCAACTACTTTATTGTATCTCTCGCCTCTGGTAACCAAACCAGACTGATACTGCATTTCTATCTCCGTAACTTCTGCTTCAGCACCTGCTAAAATATCTTTTTTAGACTCAGGAATTATCATATCATCCAGACAGAATGATACTCCGGATTTTGTAGCGTACTCATAACCCATATACATCAATTGATCAGCAAAAATTACCGTCGCTTTTAAGCCTAAGACTCTGTAACAACTATCAATTGCTCCAGATATAGATTTCTTATCCATAGTTTTATTTACTAATTCAAACGGCAAGCCTTTTGGAAGAATTTTTGAAAATATTGCTCTCCCTACTGTTGTTTCTACTTTTTTAACTTTAAATTCAGTTTCACCGTACTCTATTACATCCATGCGCACTGTAACTTTTGCGTGAATATTTACCTGTTTAGCATAATATGCTCGCTCTACTTCATCAATTCCTGAGAAGAACATACCTTCTCCTTGAACATTAATGTCCTCTCTTGTGAGGTAGTATATTCCTAAAACTATATCTTGTGACGGAACTATTATAGGTTCTCCATTAGCAGGAGAAAGAATATTATTTGTAGACATCATTAATGATCTGGCTTCCAGTTGAGCTTCAACTGACAAGGGTACGTGTACCGCCATCTGATCACCATCAAAATCCGCATTAAATGCTGCGCAAACTAGCGGATGTAATTGTATAGCCTTACCCTCAATTAAAAGGGGTTCAAAAGCTTGAATTCCTAATCTATGAAGAGTTGGAGCTCTGTTTAACAATACAGGATGCTCTCTAATAACTTCGTCAAGTATGTCCCATACTTCCGCGCCTTCTTTTTCAACTAATTTTTTTGCTGCTTTGATAGTTGTCGCTAATCCTCTTGAATGTAATTTACTAAATATAAACGGCTTAAATAACTCTAAAGCCATTTTTTTTGGTATACCACACTGATGAAGTCTCAATGTTGGCCCCGTAACAATAACTGATCTTCCGGAGTAATCTACTCGTTTACCTAATAAGTTTTGTCTAAACCTACCCTGCTTTCCTTTTATTAATTCTGCTAGTGATTTTAATGGTCTCTTATTACTTCCTGTTATAGCTCTTCCTCTTCTACCGTTATCTAATAACGCATCAACTGCTTCTTGCAGCATCCTTTTTTCGTTTCTCACAATAATATCCGGCGCGTTTAATTCTAATAAACGTCTGAGTCTATTGTTTCTATTTATAACTCTTCGGTAAAGATCATTTAAATCTGATGTTGCAAATCTTCCGCCATCTAGTGGCACAAGAGGTCTTAAATCTGGTGGCAAAACAGGTAGTGATCTTAAAATCATCCACTGCGGCTTATTGCCAGACGTAATAAAGTTTTCGGCCAACTTCAATCTTTTTGTTAATCTTTTTATTTTAGCTTCAGATTTTGTTGCGCCCAATTCTTCTCTAAGGGTAATAGTCTCTTGCTTTAAATCTAATGCATTCAACATATCTAATATTGCTTCCGCGCCCATTTTTGCATCAAATTCATCACCATATTGCTCTATAGCATCATAATAAGTTTCATCAGATAATAGCTGACCTTTTTCAAGGTCAGTAAACCCAGGATCAATCACTACGAAAGCTTCGAAATACAAAATTCTTTCAATATCTCGCAATGTCATATCTAGCAATAAACCAATTCTTGATGGTAATGATTTTAAAAACCATATATGTGCAACAGGACATGCTAATTCAATATGACCCATTCTTTCTCTTCTAACCTTTGTGAGCGTAACCTCAACACCACACTTTTCGCAAACTACGCCTCTGTGCTTTAATCTCTTATACTTACCACATAAGCATTCATAATCTTTTATTGGCCCAAATGTCTTAGCGCAAAATAACCCGTCTCTTTCTGGCTTGAAAGTTCTATAATTTATTGTTTCTGGCTTCTTCACTTCTCCAAACGACCATGATCTAATCATTTCTGGTGATGCTAGCCCTACTTTAATTGCATCAAAATCATCAGTATTTGTTTGTTGTTTAAAAAAACTAATTAAATCTTTCATTCAATTTTTTCCTTTGTGAGTTCAATATTTATACCCAATGATTTAATTTCTTTCATTAAAACATTAAATGATTCTGGCATACCAGCATCTATATTATGAGTATCATCAACAATATTTTTATACATTTTATTTCTTCCGCTTACATCATCAGATTTTACTGTTAACATTTCCTGAAGTGTGAACCCTGCTCCATAAGCTTCCAAAGCCCATACTTCCATTTCCCCGAATCTTTGCCCGCCGAATTGTGCTTTACCACCCAGAGGTTGTTGAGTTACTAAACTGTATGGCCCTGTAGATCTAGCATGCATTTTATCATCTACTAAATGATTCAGTTTTAGAACATTCATATAGCCAACCGTAACTTCTCTATCAAAAAATTCACCGGTTCTTCCATCTATCAATTTTGTTTGGCCTGATTCTGGTAAATCTGCAAGCCTTAACATCTCTTTGATCTCAAGCTCATTTGCTCCATCGAATACCGGACTAGCCATTGGAACACCTGCTCGAAGATTATTTGCAAGTGCTGTAACTTCATCGTCTGTAAAGTCTTTAAATGTTGTTTTCTCTGTTGATCCAACACCATAAACTGTATCTAAAAACGACCTTATTGTGTTCACAGGTTTCTTTTCGTCAAGCATTTTACCAATCTTGATACCTAGACCTTTTGCAGCCCAACCTAAATGAGTTTCTAAAACCTGCCCAACATTCATCCTTGATGGAACACCAAGAGGATTTAACACAACATCAACTGGGGTTCCGTCTTCCATATGAGGCATATCCTCTACTGGAACAATCATTGAAATCACACCTTTATTTCCGTGTCTACCGGCCATTTTATCACCTGGCTGAAGTCTTCTCTTAACTGCCAAGTAAACTTTAATTATTTTTAGTACACCAGGAAGTAAATCACCACCTGCTGTAATTTTAGCTTCTTGTTTCTCTAAAGTATCTTTTAAAATATTTTTTTGCTTAGTCAATTGTCTAAACAATTTCTCTAATTGCACATTTATTTGTTCGTCTCTTATTCTAATTTCCATCCAATTATCTTTTTCGAGACTACCTAAATATTCTTCTGTTACCTTGTCGCCTTTTTTCAAATCATTGGGGCCACCTTCGGACACTTGATTTAGGATTAAGTTTTTTACTCTGAATAATATATCATCTTCATAAATTCTTAATTGATCAGCGATATCTTTTTTTACTTGCTCAACCTGTTCTGCTTCTATATCCATAGATCTTTCGTCTTTATCTATACCATCTCTAGTGTAAACCCTTACATCTATAACTGTTCCCTCTATGCCTGAAGGCACTCGCAACGAGGTGTCTTTTACATCAGACGCTTTTTCACCAAATATAGCTCGTAATAATTTTTCTTCGGGTGATAACTGTGTCTCACCTTTTGGCGTAACTTTTCCTACAAGAATATCGTTAGGACTTATTTCTGCCCCTACATAAACTATACCCGACTCATCAAGCTTGCCCAGTAGGCCTTCACTTACATTAGGTATGTCTGCCGTAATTTCTTCGGCCCCTAACTTTGTATCTCTTGTTACACAAGTTAATTCTTCTATATGGATAGTAGTAAACCTATCTTCTTCTACAACCCTATCAGATATTAAAATTGAATCTTCATAGTTATAACCATTCCAAGGCATAAAGGCTATTAGCATGTTTTGCCCTAAAGCCAACTCCCCCATATCTGTTGAAGGCCCATCTGCCAAGACATCATTTTTCTCAATAACATCACCAACTTTTACTAGAGGCTTTTGATTTATACATGTATTTTGATTTGATCTTGTATACTTTGTAAGATTATAGATATCAACACCAGCTTCTCCTGATGTTGTTTCAGAATCATGCACACTAACAACTATTCTGGCTGCGTCCACACTATCAACTGTACCGCCTCTTTTTGCTATTAATGCAGCATAAGAATCTCTAGCAACCGCTCTTTCCATTCCTGTTCCTACTAATGGTTTTTCGGCTATCAGTGTTGGGACAGCTTGTCTTTGCATGTTTGAACCCATTAATGCCCTGTTAGCATCATCATGCTCTAAGAACGGAATCACAGAAGACGCTACTGACACAACTTGCATCGGCGAGACGTCCATATAATTAATCTTCTCTGGGGTCGATAACTCAAATTCATTTAAATGTCTGCAAGACACGAAATCGTCTTTAAATTTTCCTTTGTTATCAAGCTCGGCATTTGCCTGAGCTATAACATATTTTGATTCATCTATAGCTGACAAAAATTCAATTTCCGATGTGACCGCAGAATTTACTACTTTTCTATAAGGTGTCTCAAGAAAACCATACTTATTTGCTCTAGCATATATAGCTAGTGAGTTTATCAAGCCTATGTTTGGGCCCTCAGGTGTTTCTATAGGACAAACTCTTCCGTAATGAGTTGGATGAACATCTCTAACTTCAAAACCAGCTCTTTCCCTTGTTAAACCACCGGGGCCTAATGCTGATATTCTTCTTTTATGGGTAATTTCAGACAAAGGGTTATTTTGATCCATAAATTGTGATAATTGACTAGATCCAAAAAATTCTTTGATAGCTGCCATTACAGGTTTCGCATTAATTAATTCTTGCGGCATCAATCCTTCTGATTCAGCAATAGTCAATCTTTCTTTAACTGCTCGCTCTACTCTAACTAAACCAACTCTGTAAACATTCTCAATCATTTCACCAACAGATCTCACTCTTCTGTTGCCTAAATGATCAATATCATCAACTGTTCCACCACCATTTCTAATATTCACAAGCTCTTTTATAACATCAACGATATCTTCTTTTGTTAAAATACCCGCCGAATCATTTTCTTTGTCTATACGTGCGTTGAATTTCATTCTTCCGACAGCCGAAAGATCATACCTTTCTTCAACAAAAAATAAATTTGTAAATAAATTCTGAGCCGACTCTTTCGTTGGTGGCTCGCCCGGCCTCATCATTTTATATATTTCAACCTGAGCTTCTAGCTGATTTGTGGATGGATCAATCAATAATGTATTTGATATGTATGGACCTTTATCAATTTCATTAGTAAATAATAATTCAAACCCATCTATATTTAATTTTTTGATTAATTCTATGTTCTCAGAATCAATTGTTGTATTTAATGGAACTACAATCTCTCCTGTTTCGCTATCTATAATATCTTGCCCAATTATTTTCCCGTAAAGGTACTCCTCGCTAATAGGTAGATATTCTATTTTTGCCTCAGTAAGCATTTTTACATGTCTAGCATTGAAGATTTTGCCAGCTTCAATAATTACTTTACTTTTAATCTTTAATTCATCGGGTGCAATTGTTCCTTTTAATCTTTCTGGAATTAATTTTAATTTAAATAAATTTTTCTCAATCTTTACTTCATCTTTTTCAAAGAATAGGTCTACTATTTCTGAAGTTTCGTACCCTAGAGCTCTTAATAAAATTGTAGCAGGTAATTTTCTTTTCCTATCTATTCTCGCAAAAAGAGAATCTTTTGGATCGAATTCAAAATCTAACCAAGAACCGCGATACGGTATTATTCTTGCTGAATATAATAATTTACCTGAAGAATGTGTTTTACCTTTATCATGATCAAAGAATACTCCTGGCGATCTATGCAGTTGGGATACCACAACTCTTTCTGTTCCATTTATAACAAAAGATCCTTTTACAGTCATCAGAGGTATGTCGCCCATGTAGACCTCTTGCTCTTTAATATCTTTTACTTTCTCAAAGTTCTCTCTTTCGCATATCACCAATCTCATTAAAACTTTTAGTGGTGCCGCATAAGTTAGCCCTCTTAATTGACATTCTTTTACGTTAAATACCGGGGTCCCAACTGTGTAATCAATATACTCTAATCGAACGTGACCAGAGTGACTGACTATTGGAAATACTGAATCAAATGCTTTGTGAAGTCCAGAAGTTGCTCTTTTTTCACTGTCAGATGAACTACTTAAAAAACCATCATAAGAATCTGTTTGAATCTCAAGCATTGGAGGAATATCAATAACCTGCTTTCTTTTTCCAAAGTTTTTTCTAATTCTCTTTTTTTCTGTATATGTATATTCCATTTTTACCCTTAAATATTAATATTTAAAAAAACAAAAAACTGCCAGCAACTTTACGTTACTAGCATTGACTTGATCGAATTTTATAAAAAGTTTTTAACTAAGCTCAACTGTCGCTCCAGCTTCCTCTAATTGCTTCTTAATATCATCTGCTTCTGTTTTTGAAGCACCTTCTTTAACTGTTACTGGCGCGCTTTCTACCATATCTTTTGCGTCTTTTAATCCTAAGCCTGTTGCGTTTCTTACAACTTTAATAACAGCTACTTTATTAGCACCGAAGCTACTCATTTTAATAGTAAACTCTGTTTGTTCCTCAGCTGCTTCTGCTGGGGCTGCTGCTGCTGGGGCTGCTGCTGCAACTGATGCTGCAGATACGCCAAACTTTTCTTCCATTGCAGAAACAAGTTCTACAACGTCCATAACACTCATACTAGATATTGATTCTAATATGTCTTCTTTTGATACTGCCATTTTAATCTCCTGATTTTATATACTAAATAAATGTTGTTAATTTTGCTCTAGCTTCATTTTATAAGCTGAAAGGGTTTGAACTAATTTTACGTTTGGAGCCGATAATGTTCTTACGAATTTCTCAATTGGTAACTTCATTACAGCCATTAACATGCTTATAGCCTGATCTCTATTAGGTAGCGCAGCAATTTGACTTAATTTCTCTACGTCTATCAACTCTCCGTTTACAGCCATTGCTACCGGCTTCAAAAGATCGTTATCCTTTTTAAAATCATTAACTAATTTTGCAGCAGCACCCAACTCATCTCTAGAAAAGGCAAATATCAAAGGCCCTTTTAAGGATGAATCCATACATTCTAAACTTGTATCTTTAATAGCAATTTTCACAAGGTTGTTTTTTACAACTCTAACATAAACACCAAGATCTCTAGCATTGCTTCGCAATGACGACAACTGTTGTACTGTTAAACCCCTGTATTCGGCTGCTACTGCAGATTGTGCTGTTGATGCAATTTCAGCTATTTCTTGAACTACAACTTTTTTCTCACTAATTTTTAACGCCACTATATTACTCCAGCTTGTGTATACCTCTCGGTATAGTTATCTGCGTAGGCAATTAAGTATTTTCATACACCTACGGTCTTTGAATGTTGTTTAAAAGCTAAAACAACTTCACAAAGTCTATAAAAATGAAGCCCCGTCCACCATTAGACTTGGCCCCATGGAAGAAGATAAAGATATCTTCTTTAAATATTTTCCTTTCGAAGAAGAAGGTTTTGCCTTAACTACTTCTGTTAATAATGCTCTCAAATTTTCTGCTAATTTCTCTTCCGTGAATTCTACCTTGCCTATGGCGCAATGTACAATCCCAGCTTTGTCTGTCCTGTATTGAACTTGTCCAGATTTTGCATTTTTTACTGCTTTTTCAACATCCTTTGATACTGTTCCGACTTTTGGATTCGGCATTAGTCCTTTTGGACCAAGTATTTGACCTAACGGACTTACTATTTTCATAGTGTCAGGTGTTGCTATAATAATATCGTAGTCAAACTCACCTTTTTTCACCATCTCCGCTAGATCTTCCATACCAACAATGTCTGCACCTGCTGCAGTAGCTTTTTGAGCATCTTCACCCTCACAAAACACTGCCACTTTAACAGTTTTTCCAGTTCCATTAGGAAGAACTAGTGACCCTCTAATATTTTGGTCAGATTTTTTAGCATCTATTCCTAAATTTATACTTACGTCTAAAGACTCCACAAATTTTACTGAAGACTTTTCTTTTAAAATTTTAATTGCCTCTAGATCTTGATAAACCTTACTGGTATCTAAATCTTTATAGCATTCTTTCATTCTTTTTGTATTTAATTGACTCATCTAGTAAACCTAATGTTTAATTGTCTATCGTAATTCCCATACTTCTAGCGCTACCTGCAATAATTTTTACAGCTGCGTCTAATGTATTGGCATTTAAATCTTCCATTTTAATTTTTGCAATTTCTTCAAGTTGTTTCGTTGTTACAGAACCTACCTTTACTGAATTTGGTGTTGCACTACCTTTTTCTACACCTGCTGCCTTTCTAATTAAAATTGCTGCAGGGGTTGTTTTTATAATAAAACTAAAAGTCTTGTCTTTAAATACGGATATTATTACAGGCACTTTAATGCCCTTCTCAAGCTTCTCTGTTTTACCATTAAAAGATTTACAAAATTCTTGTATATTTACACCATGCTGACCTAACGCAGGACCGACAGGCGGGCTTGGGTTAGCAGCTCCAGCAGGAATCTGTAATTTTATATATGCTTCTATTTCTTTTTTACCTTTTTTAGCCATCTTATTATCCTTTTTCGACCTGGCCAAATTCTAACTCAACTGGAGTAGATCTGCCAAATATTTGAACAGCAACCAACATTCTGTTTTTTTCATAATTAACTTCTTCAACAACACCATTAAAATCATTAAATGGTCCATCTGTTACTCTAACAACCTCACCTGGCTCAAATAATATTTTGTGCTTAGGTTTCTCAACGCCTTCTTGTATACGACTCATTATGTTATCAGCCTCAGAATCACTTATTGGTGCCGGTTTATCTGAAGACCCACCTATAAAACCTAAAACTTTTGGAGATGCTTTTACCAAATGCCAAGTTGAGTCATTCATTTCCATTTGAACTAACACATACCCAGGAAAGAATTTCCTCTCACTTTTTTTCTTTTGACCATCTTTCATTTCCACAACTTCTTCTGTTGGGACTAATATTTTACCAAATTTATCACCCATGCCTTCCATCTCTATTCTTTCTAATAAAGATTTCTTTACCTGGTTCTCGTATCCAGAATAAGCGTGTACCACAAACCATTTCAATGACATATCAATCTACCCACTGTAATTAGCATAAATTTATGCTAATAAAAATTTAATTCCAGCACCAAGAAGTTTATCTAATAACCATAATAATATTGACATTATTATAACTACTACAAAAACAATAACTGTTGTCTGGATAACTTCTGCTTTAGTTGACCAAATAACTTTTTTTAATTCTACTCTAGCATCATGCGTAAAAACTCTTAGACTTCTAATTTTTTCAGTATTAAAGACTATTAGAAAACCTAAAATCACAATTCCAATCAATCCTAAAACTCTATACATCAATGGGTATTGGTCAAAATAATAAAATGCTACCAATGCGCCCAAAAACATTATCGTTGATAAGATCCATTTTACAACATCTTGCTTATTTGTCTCTATTTCTATTTTATTTGCAACCATAATCTTAACTTCTGGCAGGCCAGGAGGGAATTGAACCCCCAACCTCCGGTTTTGGAGACCGATGCTCTACCAAATTGAGCTACTGGCCTATATTTAAAATCAAAAAAGCGGGAGAATAACGTCCCGCTTATGTATATTTATTAAAAAATATTATGCGATAATTTTTGTTACAACTCCAGCGCCTACAGTTCTTCCACCTTCACGAATAGCAAATTTCAAACCTTGTTCCATAGCTACTGGGGCTATTAACTCAACTTCCATCTTAACATTATCACCCGGCATAACCATCTCTGTTCCTGCTGGTAATGTTGCAGCACCCGTTACATCTGTTGTTCTGAAATAAAATTGAGGTCTATAACCATTAAAGAAAGGAGTATGTCTTCCACCCTCGTCTTTAGATAATATATACACTTCACACTCATATTTAGTATGAGGGTTTATTGAACCTGGCTTACATAACACTTGTCCACGTTCGACTTCTTCTCTTTTTGTTCCTCTTAATAGAACTCCAACATTATCACCAGCCTCACCTCGATCAAGAAGTTTTCTAAACATCTCAACACCAGTACAAACTGATTTTTGTGTATCTTTAATACCAGTTATTTCGATCTCATCATTTACATTGATGACGCCTCTTTCAATTCTTCCTGTTACTACTGTTCCTCTTCCAGATATTGAAAATACATCCTCTACTGGCATCAAGAAATCACCATCAATCATTCTTTCAGGCTGAGGAAAGAAATCATCCATAGCTTTAACAATAGCTTCTATAGATGGCGCACCAATATCTGATGTATCACCTTCTAATGCTTTTAATGCTGACCCACTTACGAACGGAATATTATCTCCATCAAATTCATATTGAGTTAATAATTCTCTTATTTCCATTTCTACTAATTCTGTTAATTCAGCATCATCAACTTGATCAGCTTTATTTAAATAAACTACTATATTTGGAACACCAACTTGACGAGCTAAAAGAATATGTTCTTTTGTTTGCGGCATAGCTCCGTCAGCAGCACTAACTACTAATATAGCTCCATCCATTTGAGCTGCACCAGTTATCATGTTTTTTACATAGTCAGCATGGCCTGGGCAATCAACGTGAGCGTAATGACGATTCTCTGACTCATACTCAACGTGAGCTGTTGCAATTGTAATACCTCTTTCTCTTTCTTCAGGGGCATTATCAATATCAGCGTAATCCTTAAATTCGCCACCCATCTTTTCTGCCATAATTTTAGTAATAGCAGCAGTTAATGTAGTTTTACCATGATCAACGTGACCAATTGTACCTACGTTCATATGCGGTTTATTTCTTTCAAATTTTTGCTTTGCCATTTCTATCGCCCTCCGCGACCTATAGTATTATGTATTCTTGGAGCCCATAACCGGAATTGAACCGGTGACCTCTTCCTTACCAAGGAAGTGCTCTACCTACTGAGCTATATGGGCGTGATTGTATACTGTTTTCAATAGGATTGCTCTAATTTTTTGCTAATTTTATTGGAGCGGGTGACCGGGATCGAACCGGCATCAACAGCTTGGAAGGCTGTAGTTCTACCATTGAACTACACCCGCAAAATAAAATCATACTAAAAACAGCTCAGAATCCTTTTTTTAAAGCAAACTCACCCAAATATCCCTTATATCATATTCTACCAGACATCATAAAATATAGTAATTAATGGTGGAGGGGGGAGGATTCGAACCTCCGAAGGCTTAGCCAGCAGATTTACAGTCTGCCCTCGTTGACCGCTTGAGTACCCCTCCAATCAAGGGAAAGATTTTGAGGTACAGGATGATCGTAGTCAACAAAAATATCACTTAAACCTTTAAAAAAAAATTAATATTAAGCTAATAACTTATTATAGATGTTAATTTTAGAATCATGTATCAATAAGTGATCTGCATACTGGTTATCATCATATGTTCCAAGAGATTTTTCTTTTTTTAAATTAACTAACTTATTATTTGAATCTTTATATATTCTATAAATATTATAATTCAGGCTATGAATGAAAAGAGATAAGTCTTGATCCCTTTTTATTTTTTTTATATTGTCTTTTTGAAGTTTTAATATCTCTATTAGCACTAAAGGTGAATCTTTAGTTAAGAGACTTTTGTAGCTTTGAATTACTTCCAATTCAGAACCCTCAGTGTCTATTTTAATAATATCAACATCTTCATCGCCAATTAATTTTTTAATACTTTCGTATGTATAAAATGAAGTAATTTTTCTAACGATTTTTTTAGTCTCAGCGCAATCAGGCATAATTGACGAGCTTTTATCGTAATCAGATTTTCCCTCAAGATACTTTAGCGAGTCTTCATTAAAAATACCTATCGGATATACGTGAGTATTTATCCAGTTATTAATTTTAATAAGCTTACTTAAATAATTTGAGCATAAATAGTTTGGTTCAAACGCATGATAATTAATACTGCTATCAATAGTTTTAATCTTGATTAAAGTTTGTCCTAAATTGGCACCAACATCATGAAAATTTTTAATTTTTTTAATATTGTGTATTTTATTTAAAAGATTAGTCATCCAAAGCTCAGTACTAATACCAACTTTAATACCGTCTTGAATTGGCACTTTAATTATTTTTCCATTATAAAATCTTGGTATAAATAATGTAAATGAAGTGAGTGAGCTAAAAATGTTAATTCTCAATTTGCTTTTCCTAGTACTAATTTGTAATTTATTAAATAGCATAACAAAAAAAACCTTGGGCTTATAGCGATTATACCTAGTATTGTAGGGAAATATTGATTGTGCTAGGATTATTGAATATGAGTGAAAATATGTTTAATAGTGCTTCAAAATATTTTGATGTAGTTGAAAAAATAATACTAGTTATATTGTTATTTGCGACAATTGCAGCAATAGGTCAGGAATTCGTAAAAGTTATAGATCTAGGTAAAGTAGGTCTTGCTGATATTTTATTGTTATTTATTTTTCTTGAAGTCATAGGAATGATTAAAGAATATTATGTTACAAATAGAATTGCAATTTCACATCCTATTTTTATTGCGATCACTGCTTTAGCGCGTTTAATTATTTTACAAAGAAAAGATTTTGATCCAGTAATCTTATTATATGAATCAGGTGCTATTTTAATTCTTGCTCTAGCAATACTAGCATTAAGGGCTAGAAAAATTTCTTTCTTTAGGCCAAAAAAAATTAATTAGGCAAAGTTACTGTTGTTGTTTCGATTTATTTAAATATTTTTTTTAAGAAATATGATACTAAGGTCCCAAAGAATATTGCCACTATTAGGTTTACAAATACTATTAAAATTACTACCAAAAAAACTACAAATATTTCTATTTTTGATTTGGATTTGATTGTTGATATAAATTCCCAATCAATAATATCGTAACCTACCTTAATTAATATTGAAGCCAATATGGCAAGCGGTATCATTGAGGCATAGTTTCCAAATACTCCGAGTATCATTATCAAAATAATTGAATGCACTAAGCCTGAATAAGGAGTTTTTCCACCACTTTGAATATTCACAACAGTTCTCATGGTTGCTCCAGCTCCAGCTAAACCACCAAAGAATCCTGATATGATATTTCCAATTCCTTGGCCTATTGATTCTTTGTTAGGTAAATGGTTAGATTTTGTCATATTATCCGCTACAACAGACGTTAATAAACTATCAATTATTCCAAGGGAAGCTAGCATCACTGAGAAATACAATATCTCAGGAAGCTCTACTAATTTTGGAATGTATATTGAGAAACTAGGAATCCCCGAGGGTATGTATCCAATTAATGCTTGGTTGTTAAAGTAGAGACTGGCCAATATAGAACCAACTATTAATGCAATAATTGGTCTTGGCAAATATGAGTCTATTTTTTTTGGAAAAAAAATAACAAAAAACAATCCAATTACGCCAACTATTAAAGAATCAATTTTAAAATCTGCAATATTTTGCAAGCTAGTTAAAGACGTCAACACATCTCCCTTAGAGCCAAGTCCTAAGAGTACTGGAATTTGCAAACTTATGATAATTATCCCTATGCCAGACATAAAACCTGTGACCACTGAAGCGGGAATTCTTTTGACGTACTTCCCAAGCGTACTGAAGCCGATAAATATTTGAATTAACCCAGATAGAGAAATAATAAAAAAAACAATTTCAATATTTTTATCAAAGTATAAAAATATTGATGCCACTACAACTGTCATTGGCCCTGTTGGCCCAGTAATTTGTGTTGGGGTTCCACCGAATAAAGCCGCGAAGAAACCTACAATTATCGCACCGTATAATCCTGGCAAAGGTCCTAAACCAGACGCTACTCCAAAAGCTAAAGCTAATGGTAGTGCGACTACAGCGGCTGTTAAACCACCAAAGAAATCACCCCGGATATTATTTAAATTATAACCGTGGAAAATTTTCATATGTTTTAGTCTTGCTTGTGAACTTTTTACTTAAGTTAGTAGTGCCAACATCTCATCAGTATATGTGAACTTCTCTCTTGGCTTGCCTTTTGGCTTTCCGTTCTCTACTTCTTGTTTATCAATTACTTCCCACTCAATAAAATTAATATATCTTATTTTTTTTGCGTCGAGAATTTCATGGATTTTTTTATTACCTAATCGTTCTTTTTTATCATCCAACTTAGTAATGTCTTGCATTAACTCTGCTATTGTTTCATTCGCGCAGGCCTTATTTGTTCCAATAATTCCACTCGGCCCTCTTTTAATCCATCCTGCTGTATACATCTGTGGCACTACAACATTATTTTCATTATCTTCCGTGATTCTTCCTTTGTCGTTTGGTATCACGCCCCAAGCATCATGAAATGGCACGCCATCTAACGCAACTCCTCTATAGCCTATACTCCTGAATAAAATACCAGCCTCTAGATTTTCAAGCTCGCCTGTTCCTCTAGCGGACTGTTTAAATGGCTCGCCTGATAAGGCATTCTTTTCAAACACAACTGTTTCCAGCTTACCTTTTCCTTTAAGCTCAATAGGACTTCTCAAAAATTGAATATGACATTTTTTTGGCTTTACATATGCTTTTGTCCACGGGAATTGTCTCGCCTTATGTGGTTTCTTGTCTTCCGAATAACCACTAAATAACTCATATATTTTTTTTGCAGCTCTTCCATTTCTATCAGCAAGTTCATCCGCACTAGATTTATTTAAGATTGCTTCTTCAGGGTCAACGAATGTATCGCACTCCCATAACTCGCCAAATTCTTTTAGTTCTTTTGATGTCATCGCGCCTTGTGCCGGGCCTCTTCTCCCCACAACATATATATCCTTTATCTTGCTGTTTTCCAATACGTCTAGAGCGTGCTGAGATATATCTGTCTTCTTTAATTCATCTGTAGTTTTAGCTAAAATTCTTGCGACGTCAGCAGCAACATTTCCTTGCCCAATTATAACCGCTGTTTCATGAGAAAGATCAAACTCTCTTTCTCTATACTCTGGATGACCATTATACCAAGCTACAAATTCTGTTGCCGTATGACTTCCTTTTAAATCTTCTCCTGGAATACCAAGCTTCCTGTCTGTTTCAGCACCCATGGTTATAATTACCGCATGATGTGTTTCTTTTAAATCCTCTATAGTAATATCTGTTCCAACGCTAACGTTCCCGAAGTAATTAAATGCTTCTGCTTCTGCCATAACCGCAAATTTTTCAATACTTTTTTTAATTAAAGGGTGGTCAGGCGCTACTCCTGTTCTAACTAAACCGTATGGTGCGCATAGTTTCTCTATTACATTAACCTCAACTTTATACTCGGAATTTATTAAAGCATCTGCCGCATAAAAGCCACTTGGGCCTGCACCAACAATTGCTACTTTTAAAGGATTATCTGGACTTCCTAATTTACTCATTTTTTCTCACTCAATAATATTTTATAAACCTAGCGTTTCTCTTTTATCTTCCGCACCTTCAAGAGGCTCAAGAGTATCGGTTATATTTGGGGTTTCCTGTGATTTTTCTTCATTAATATCAATCCAATGCTCTTGGCCATCTGGGAGATCATCTTCCTCATAAATTGCTTCTACAGGGCATTCAGGGATGCAAGCACTACAATCAATACATACATCTGGATTTATATATAACATTTCATCATCTACATGGAATGCTTCGACAGGGCATACAGATACACAGTCTGTAAATCTACAACCTCTGCAATTATCAGTTACTACTGTTGTCATAGTCGTTCTCCTAATTACTCATCTTAAATAATTATATACTTACGCAGAAAAAACTAAAAGTTCTCCGCGATTCATTTCGACAGCATCACCACTCCATCTGTGGAACGCACCATCAATATACTTATCATCAATTTTTATTGCTGTATTATCTTTTAAATACTTAAATAATAATTTTAAATATACAGGGCTATATTTACAATCATATGAAAAAGTTGGTAAAACCTCTGGTTGATCCATACAGATTATTGTACCTCTCTTCATTCCAGCGCCCGTTCTAGTACCCATTTCACCAAATGCTAAAATAGTTCCAGAATTCATATTAACTCCAGTAAAATCACCACATTTCCCACCTACAATAATAGTGGCATTCGACATAGCATGTCCTAATTCATTTTTTACGTTGCCTTCTATAATTACTTCTCCACCAGCAACTCCAATTGACGCGCCACGATAAGCGCTTGCAATACAATGACCAGAATTTCCTGTGATATGTACTCTGCCACCAGTCATGGCTGGGACTATCCAATCACCGGTATTTCCATTGACTTTTATAAAGCCGCCAGTCATTGCTGACCCAAGATGAGGCCCCACATCTCCATTTATTTGCATTTCACCGGAAGACATATTTGTACCTAGATATTTAACTCGATGCATATCACCTTCAACTTCTAGTATTTCAGACTTATTATCAATGACTGAGAAAAAATCTGCTAAGTTAACCTCTCTATTTCCATGGAATAGTTTTAATCTCTCAATTTCTTTTGCCTTTAACTTATTAACAACCCCTGGAGTTATACTTTCTGCCTCAAAGGGGACGTCTGGTTGTGTGTGTAATTTTAATTTCATAATTTTTATTTAATCATATCCTTTAAAAAAAACTTATATTGCCCTAGTTTGCCACCAAAGTTTCCTGCTGTTATTTGCGCTACGCCTTCTTGAGCAGATTCCTGAATTCCGATCTTCATAGCCTCGAAAACATCTGCTTCACTAACGCCGTCGATTACAACTTCGTAACAAGAATTAATATTTTCTGGTATAGCAGAATCATCTATCATGCCTTTAATTGTAGGACAATAAATATGATTTGTTGATGCTATAAGAGCTTTGTACTTAGAGCCAACTTTACTCCCGCTGCGAACTACTCCGTTTGGAAATGGTAAAATTATATTCGCTACTTCCCTCATCTTTTGAACACAGTCTGTAACTGCTTTAAGAGTTGACTTTGAATCTTCCCCAAGAATATAAAAATTGCCGCCACCGACTGATTTTTTAACTCCAAATTTTTCACTGATTAAAAACTCACCGTCAAATACAGGAATTCTCCAAAACCTTTCATTATTTATTTTTTTACTTAACTGGTATCCGTCACCAAAATATCTCAATGCTCCACCAACGTTTACACTATCTTCTAAATCAAAACCACTAAAACAAGCTGTGGTTGGGCAGGTCATAACACACTGGCCTATTCTCTCTATTAACCTCTTACCTAAACCTTCTTTATCCATAGTAAAAACTAAAATGCTATATCCAGGCCTGCCGTCTGGGGTCTGATCAGCTGATAATTTTTCATCTATTCCTGCTTCGCATTTGCAACCAATGACAGATGTTGCGAATCCAGTCATAGCTTGCGCTGCACCCAATGCCCAATAATCAGACTCAGCTGTGATAATTACTTTTGCAGACCACATTGAAAATGCTTCTGCGTAAGTGTCGATAATTTGCGTACTATTAATTTTCATAAATACTATTTTTTTTATTTGACTCAACTACAACACCAGTCCCATGAAGATAATCATCGTTAATAGCATAATTCTCAAACGAGATTGAGTAAAAATCGTCAAAGAAAGGTTTGATCACTTTCTCAATACTCTTATCGTATTCTGGCGCCACTCGTAAAACCTTTTTATCCGTGTAATCACTAACAAACTCATGATTTGAAATCAACAATTGCCCTGCTTTTAGAACATATCTGGGCGCATTGAACATCGCTTCTTTGTCATCCAACATGTCGTATATTGTTATATCTGCATCAGCGCCTACGCCTAGATGCCCTTTATCTTTTAATCCCAAGCATTTTGCTGGACCAGCTCTTGTTATTATACAAATTTCATTTAACGTATACTCTCTTTTTAATTCACCTAATATTGTACTATTCATTGCTTTTTGATTTAAATGCTTCATTGATTCTTTTCTGAATTCATAGTCCATTAATAACTTGATCACCATTGGGTAGTTCATAAATGATCCACCATTGGGGTGGTCGGTAGATAATACTATTCTCCACGGATCTTCGGATAGTAGAAATATTTCTAGTCCAATAGCCCACTGCAAAGCATGCGTATAAATCATTCCCTGGTAATCAAAAGGAAGTATTCCGCAACCACTTTCACACTCTGTGTCAGCATTTACCCACTTTTGCGGCTTATATCCCCTTAGCAAATAAGTCAGCGGCGCGTCAGCGGTCATAAACATCGCTTTTCCGAACATAACTTGCCCTACATCACATGTAATATTTTCATGTGAATTTACGTAATCTGTAATTTCTCTTGAAGCAGATTTTGGTGATTTTCCCATTTCACCCGCATAACTATTAAATTGTATATGCGCAATGTGAAGCCTTCTATCGCCAGCAGTCTTCATTGTTTCAAGCGTAGTATCATAATTGCCAGTATGGCCTAAATTATTACAATGAATATGTGGTGGGTGAGGTAAACCTAATTCATGAACAGCATCAATAAAAGCGTCAATAACTGCTCTTGGTGACAAATCTACTACTTTACTTTTATCGTCTATATTTTTTACGTTTAAATTTTTATGTCCTTTCCAGGGCTCATCACCACCAGGGTTTACTAATTTAACTGAATAAGATTTTGTTGCGTTTAACCACCATGCTACCGCTTCTTTAAACTCTTCTTTTCTTCCTTCAGCTATCAAACTTTGCAAAAATAAATTATTAGCTAGGAGAACATAAAAACCATTATCAATAATTGGGGTGTCATACATTTCCTCCAAAGCATGTCTTGCAGTAAGAGGAGGGACAGCAGCCTCCATAGCTGTTGTGTATCCTAAAGTTGCATATCTATATCCTGTGGCGAAAGTTGATGGCACAATTCCACCAGATCCTGATTGTGTATAAGGTGTTTTAAAGTGAGGATCCAACCTATGATCTTCTGGCATTAGTTTTCTTGCCAAATTTACTTTTGGGCCTGTTATATGACAGTGAATATCTACCCCACCAGGCATTACAGCCATACCGTGAGCATCAATCTTTAAAGCAGATTCCGAGACTTTATCTACAATTTTTCCGTCTTTGATGCAGATATCACAAACTTTCCCTTCAACTTTATTTGTGGGATCAAAAACTAAACCATTTATAATACGAATTTCATTATTCATAATTTGACTTAAACCTTTTTAATTTATATAAATTGATTACATGTATTGACTTTTAGCGTAAGGTCGATTTGCTTTTTTAGACAATTCCTTCACTTTCTTCCTAAGCTTAGTTAAGACTTCTAAATCACTTGGGAAAGGAGAATCGAAAGCTGGCCTCAAACTAATCGGAACATCATCCATTCTATAGACAGTACCACCGGTATTAATTCCGTAGGTGCTTGTTTGGATAGAAACATGTGCCGCCTCACTTGTAGGGGTATTCTTTGTATCTATCGATATCAATTTACACTTATCACTAGTTATATGTTCAATTGCGGGTTTTGGAAAATTAGCAACAGGATCAGCTGCAATTATTAAAGCTGCGTCTGCCTCTCCTCGTGAGAGAGTGTCGACTGTTGTAAACTCACCTGGATTAAATCTAGGGTGACCTCTACTAAAATTAACTCCGAATGGATACCCGGTCTGCCAAGACACTACATTATCTGCGCCTGTCACATTACCGTGACCTCTTGCTGGTTTAGCTACAAAATGTGTAAATTCATTAAGATCGGTTGCAAGCGCCATTAAAGCTCCAGAATTAAAATGCCTGCCTCGAGTCATTGTTAAACCCATCCCAAAAAATATAACTCCGTATTTGCAGTTTTTCATTCTATCAATAAGATCTTCTACGACCTCTTTCTCAACACCACATAATTCTTTGCAGTTATCTGGAATATTAACTCCTTTACAAGCAGCTCTTAGCATCCACAATAATTCAAAATCTTTTCCAGGTTTTACCTGAAGAAATATATCTGCGACACCCGCAGTTTTTGTATG